>Ga0207655_1000059_pt1 | contig 265297 bp, 234 predicted proteins | sample KBSM44metaG_FD_184398 | JGI IMG/M metagenome (GOLD analysis project Ga0207655, IMG submission 184398) | Miscanthus rhizosphere microbial communities from Kellogg Biological Station, Michigan, USA - KBS M4-4 metaG (SPAdes) (version 2) | ecosystem: Host-associated > Plants > Roots > Rhizosphere... | reverse complement strand
GGTGATCATCTTCACGACTTGCAGCTTGAAGCTGGCGTCGAATGTCCTGCGTTTGTCGGTCATGAAAAACTCCTCGATAGATGCATTTTCCACCTATCGGGGTGTCCGGGGAAATTAAACCACCACAGACCCATCAAAACCCGCTCGCCCCATTCCTGTTTTCCGCATGCCCTCTGTGGCGGCCTACGGCACGCTCGGTGAACTTTCTTCGAGCGGATCTCCCATATGCCCCTAGCCATGAGACACCTTCGCCTTATCGCGCTCTCAGCGAGCTTTGCCACAGACCTGGTGCAGGCCGAACCGACGGCCCAGGAGCGCCTGCACCTGGCAGGGTTGCTGCGCCAGCTCGACGCGGTGATGAAGCAGGTACAGGCCAGTGCCGCCCTGCCCACTGACGAGCATGCGCGCTTCACCTTCGACTACGCTCGCCTCTCGGCCGAACTGGAACTGGTCCGCCAGGGCATCGAGGATCACCTCACCCCGTCGCGGGCCCAGCCCCGGTCGTTACCGGAGCTGACCGGTCACTACACCCATGCAGCCGAATCCTCGCCATGAACATGAGTGCACCGCAGATCAAGGCCTTTGAGGCCATGGCCGGTTTTACCCCGGCAGCCAGCACCGCCTTGCTGTCCGGCCTGGTACTGAGCGTGGCATTGATCTTTGCCGCCTGGACGATCCTCAGTGGCTACCGAGGCTGGGCCGCCGGCCACCTGTCCCAGGGCAAACTCTTCAGCATGATCGTCAAGGTGGCGGTGATCTACATCCTGCTCACCGCCCTGGTACTGCGCTGACGCTTTCGTTTCACACAACGCCATGGAGGCAATCCTCATGAACATCCAACATGCACTCAAAAGGTTCAACCGCCCACTCGCGCGCCTGGTATTGATCGCTAGCACGCTGTGGTCAGGGCTGGTCTGTGCGGCGCTACCCGGTATGGAGGTCCCCAGTCGCGGGGAAGGCAAGAACCTCATCGAGACGCTGCAAAACTACGGCTATGACATCGTCTCACTGCTGGCGCTGGCGATCTCTGCGGCGGCTTTTTGTGGCGTGGCCTATCACGCCTACAGCTCCTACTCCGAGGTGCAAACGGGCAAGAAAACCTGGGGACAGTTCGGACTGACCTGCGGTGTCGGCGCCCTGTTGCTGGTGATCGTCATCTGGCTGCTGACCAAGGGCATTGGGGTGCTGTGATGCGCTCATGCCCGGTGCTGGAACTCTGAAGTCATGGAGCCCTGCCGCAGCGTGCTCTGCTCGCAGGCAAGAAAGAGGTCAAGGGCAATGACGGTCGGCCGCCAAGCCTCTGAACGAGGCCTCGGCGCCACTAGCGTTCGATACACCCCAGGTTTTACTACAAGGATCAGTCATGAAAAAACGTTTCGCTTTCTGTGCCCTGGCTTCAGCCCTGGCTGGCTGCAATGCCGAATACACCCTCGATGAAATATCCGCTAAAGCCGGCACTGTCGGTTCTCCCCATGCTCTGTATATCGAGACCCAGTCCGGTAAGCCACTCAATGGCACGGTAACGCACAAGATCCGTAATCGAGTGCTGCAATCGTTCAAGGTGGAAAATGGCCGTGCAGTGGGAGCATGGAAACAGTTCGGTCCGGACGGCGGACTGCTGGTCGAAGGCCAGTTGAAAGCCGGTGTGTTCGTCGGGACGAGGAAGACCTGGTGCCCAGGCAAGCTTGCCAACCAACTGCACGAAGTGTTGACGGAGGAAGCCGGACGCAGCTCCGTGCAAAGCTACGATTGCGCCACCGGCCTACAGGTCGGCGACAGCACCTTCATTGCAGGCAGTGACGTGCGCATAGGCGCGCAGCGCAAATGGAAGGTGATCGACGGTGAGCATAAGCTGACCCTGCTGGAGACTTTCGCCAACGACGGTTCCGGCAAGCTCGAGGGCCTGGTGGAGCACTACAACTACAAAGGCAACCTCAAGGACCGGGCCACGTACAAGAACGGCGTGCTCAACGGCGTGCTGGAGACCTGGGTGACCGCTGACGGCACAACGGTGCCGGGAACGAAAGTCACCTACAGCGCAGGCAAGAAGAACGGCCCTTCCGAAACCTACTTCATCAGCGGCTGGCCCGCCGGCACAGTGGCCGAAAAAGGCCACTACCAGGATGACCGGCAGGTAGGCGTGTGGATCCGCTACCAATTCGGTGAAGCCTCGGTGCGTGATTACGACAACCCGCCGAACAGAACGCCAATGGCCGAACGCGTGCAGAGCGCAGCAGTCGGCAATCATCTTACCCTGGACGGGAGCATGGCCTTCAAGGACCTGGAAGGTTTCGCCTATCTGCTGAAAAGCTCGGGCATCGATATCAATCAGAGGCTGACCACCCAGGATCGCCCACTGATCACCTCGGCGGCAGAAAGCACCTACGAGTACCTGGTGTCGGAAGGTGCCGACCCAATGGGGCGGGATGCCGAGGGCAATACACGGCTGATGAGCTGCCTGGGAGCCCTGCACTTTCTCAACTGCAGTCTCGGGCACATGATCATGCTGACGGGCAAGGAAGACCTGAAGGCACAGAACGCCTACGGTGACACAGCGCTGTCACTGTTCTGTCGACGGACTGACAAGCTGCCGGGGCGCCGCAGCGATGGCGAGCAGGTACAGGCGCTGTTTCAGGCGCTGCTCAACGGCAGTGACGTAAACGCGAGGGCTTACGGGGGTGAGACGGCGTTGCATGCCTGCATGGCCGGGCGCGACCTCAGCTTCGCCCAGGCACTCGCTGGCGCTGGCGCCAACCTCGATGCCGTAGACATCAACGGCACCACTGCGCTGGCGGCAACCTTTCTCAAGAACTATCCCGGTGAAGCGAATGGCAACCGTATCCGCTGGTCCGAAGAGCGAATCCGCTTGGTTGCCAGTTACCAGGGCAAGGCCAACTTCACTTTCGATACGCCGGTGCCCGCGTTTGGTAAATCGCTTCGCCAGCTCGTGCTGGAAAATGGCGATACGGCTTCGGCGATGTTGATTGACTCCCTGGCAGGTACGTCCCGCCTCTAGTGTATCGAGATGAGCCACAGGACTCGCCAGTATCCGGTCTTTCCTGGGGCTCGCTCACTTGCTTGCAATAGAGCAGCTCAACTGGCGAATTGGTGCGTGTACTTGATCACATGGTCAGGGAACAACGCTTCATAAAATGCAGCGGGAATGCCGAGGATACTGACCTCGATGCAATCGGGCAGAACTCCGTCAAAGAGGTTGGTCAGCCAGGCCGTATCGAGTGCCAGCACGCAAGAACCTGATCATGGAGCAGGTAGGCGCTATAGCAAACATGACCCTCTTGTACGAGTGACGCTACTCAAGACCTGCGCCGGCTGAACTGCTGCTCAGTGACGACAGTACCCCACTGCTCGCCTTGCTCTTCATGGGTCAACTCGAATCCAAAGGATTCATACAAGCGCCGCGCCGCGTCCAGTCCTTTGAATGTCCAGAGCTGGATTGCAGCAAAGTCCTGCTGATCGCAGAAATCGATAGCCTCCTTCAGCAGGCGACGGCCCACCCCACTTCCCCGGCACCCTTCGTCCAGAATGAACCAGCGCAGGTGCGCTTGATTGCTGCCCAGATCCTGACCATCAATCGCCACCGAGCCCACGATACGATCGCCCTGAGTAGCCACCCAGACGTCGTTGCAGGGTTTATTTAAACGTCCTGCAAACTCAGCCACACCCGCCGCCACCTGACTCTCGAAAAACTGACCGAACCCAGCATGTCCAAAGTAGAAGGCTGCATGCATCTCGACAATTCGACCAATCAACCCTGGACGGTATCCGGCACTGATCCGGATAGTGTTGCTGCCAGCGCCTTCAGTACCCAGCCTGAAGACTTTCAGCGCTTGAGCGTAGGAAGTCAGCCCCTGAGCCACAGCCTGCTGCTGTGAGGTGTTCAACCGAGCAAGTGCCGTAGAGACCTGCTCGCGCCCATAGGCATGGATCTGCGAAACCGTGCGTACGCCCTTCTCGGTCAGGTTGAGCCGTTTAGTGCGAGCATCACCATCACCTGCGGTTTCGACAAGCTCTTGTGCCTCGACGAGCTTCGCGATCATTCGGCTGACACTGGACTTCTCCAGTCCCAATACCTGTACCAATTGCACCGCCGTCATCGGCCCGCGAGAGTCAATTTCCAGCAGGGAGTGAACGGCCGAGGCTGAATATTCGGTGCCTGCCAGCGTCTTGCGCATGAAGCCCAGCTCGCGAACCATGGTGCGTGACGCATCCCGCACCTGCTCTACCACGGAAGGATCAATAGGCATCGGAAAACCCTCGCCTCAATTTGGTTGTATAATACAACCATGTAAGCCAAACCTTGTCTATCAGAACCTGTCGCCATCCCTCACGCCTGCACCAAAAGCGCCCCGCCACGATCCAGTTTTCCTGCTGCGCAGGCGAGAAGCACTGGGGAGGATTTGAGACTTCTTTCAAGGAGCCTCGCCATGTCCCGACCTCACCCCCTCCATACACCGTCCAAGGCCTTCCCTGCTTTCGAGATCGAGAAGGACCGGTCGCCCGGATCTTTGCGCAACCTCCTTCTGCGAGCGACCTCACGGGTGCTCAGCTCATCGCATCAGCGCCGCAATCTGCTACCGACCACTGGGTATGACGACGTCTCTCCAAGGTGCGCCCAGGCACCTGCGGTGAAGCCATGAACATAGCCACGCACAAACACCTCAAGCTCCTGGGACTGATTCTCTTCGTGCCCCTGGTACTCGCCTTGCTGAGCCTGCTCGTCGGCAGCCTCGTGACCCTCGGAGGTCTTTCCCTCATGCGCGTCGCGGAATGGCAAGCGTGGCAGATCCATCACTACTGGTATTTCCTGAGCGCCCGCATCGTCTGCTTCAGTCTCGCCGCGTGGGGATGGGTCGGGTTGCGCCGCAGGACGCTCAGGGTTCAGCCAGCCTTTCTCCCCAGGTTGAAAAAGGCCGAAGTAACCGCAGTCTTCGGCATCCTGCTGATCGAGCTGATGCGGGTCTTAGCTCTTTGGGAGGAATTGGTATGACGCTCTATACCAACGACTACCTGGAGTACTACCTGACCCTGGTGGGCTGGCTGGTCAGCAACGGCATCTGGAACGTGCTGATGGACTCAGGCTTCTTCGCGCTACCCTTCCTGGTCATCCTGCTGCAGGAGTGGTTCAAAGCCCGGGAAGAAGGCGGTGGCGCGGATGCAGCGCTGGCGGCCATTGCCAGTATCGAGCACCGTTTGTGGTTGGCGACTGCGGTAGTCATGCTTGCCGGGGTGCCCTTCATTACGGTGAGCCTGAGCACCCTGAAGTTCGACAAGAGCCGCTCGGAGCAATGTCAGCACCAGTCGCCCTTGCCCCAGGACACCGGCTGGGGAAAATCCTTTACCACCCTGAACGGCCAGAGCGCCAAGGTCCCGCTCTGGTGGTTCTTCGTGCATTCGGTGTCCAAGGCGATCAGCGGCGCCGCCGTGGCCGCCATTCCCTGCGGGACGGATCTGCGACAGATGCGTATGGAGGTGAACAACACTCGGCTGAAAAACCCGCTGCTGGGCCAGGAAGTGGCCGACTTCATCAACGACTGCTACGGCTATTCCCGGGCCAAGCTGTTCATGAAGCCACCGACCCTGACCGAGGAGCAGACCCACGACATCAACTGGATAGGTTCGCGGTATTTCCTGGAGAAAGAGGGCTTCTACGACATCTATCACTCCAAGACTCCGCGCACTCAATGGCCCTACGATCCGGTGCGGGACGCGGGCCTGGCAAAAGTGCCCGGCGGTGGCGGCTACCCGACCTGTAAGCAATGGTGGAGTGACGACAAGGAGGGATTGAAAAGCCGGGTGCTTGCCGAAGTGGACAGTTCCCTACTGGAGCGCTTCACCAAATGGGCCAGCTTTACCAGCAAGGACAAGGTGGATGAGGCGCTCATTCGGCAGGTGGTGTCACCCAGGAATCAGCAAATGACCCAGGGCAAGGTCTATACCGACTACGGCGGCCGGGTCGGGTCTTCGATACCGGACGCTGCCGCCCGGGTAACCGGGGCAGTCGGTACGACGATGGGGACGCTGACGAACATGCCGGCCATGGATGTGGTGCGCCAGGCGCTACCGATGGTGATGGCCTTTCTGAAAATGGCGCTGGTGATCTGCATTCCGTTGGTGCTGGTGCTCGGCAGTTATGACCTGAAGGCGATGATCACCGTTTCAGTGGTGCAGTTCGCGATGATCTTCGTCGACTTCTGGTTTCAGTTGGCACGCTGGATGGACAGCACCATCTTTGATGCCTTGTACGGGTCCGGCTCGCCCCATGCGAACCTGAACCCGTTGATGGGGTTGAATAATCAGCAGGCTGATTTTTTGTTGGGGATTGTGATGGGGGCGATGTTCCTTGTGATGCCTTCATTTTGGCTAACTTCACTTGCCTGGGCTGGACTTCACACTGGTCAGTTCCTAAAGGGGCTGGCAGAGGGAACAATTGGTCCTCAACAATATGGTGGAAATGGTAAAAATATATTGGAGAGAGCCATACAGAGCTCAATCAAGAAAAACTCAAAGTGATTATTAACATCAAAGATCACGATGGAATACAGGATCAATTCTATTTTCCAGTGAATATGGATCAGGAAAAAGGTTATCGGGGTCAACCCATGCCACCCCGCCCTCTCTTACCTCTGAGCTGTTAAGCAGTATCTCTTTGCATAAAATAATTCCGATAACAGCGACTACAACCCAAAACGCCAAGAACAAAAACGCACCAACCAACGACAGCCGTATCAGCCATCTCATCAAGCCCGCCAACGCGGCGGGCAGACCTTTCTTCATCCCCCAGCGAATCACCGGCTCCTCGTACCTGAGATAGCGCCTGGAGCACCAACCATAGACGTAGCCCAGCCGATAGATAAGTCCTTTTTTCTTCGCTTTGGCAGCCATTTTTCTGACCTCGTGATTGAGAACGCTCTTGCCGTACACCTTGTCGGTACGACGCTCAAATCAGCTTGGCAGAGGGCCGGGCTAAGGACTCGTAGGACCTTTCCCAAATCACAGTAGATTCGACATCAGCAGCAGAAACGTGCAGTTCATTCAGCCAGCGGCAAGACACCGCTCCTCCCTTGAGTCAGTGACAGCCCTACCCGGCTGCCACGCAGAGTCCGCCAAAAGAAAACATCGCCCCTGGCAGCCTCGTGTTGAAAGAGCTGGTCGACGCCGTTGACCGAAGGCGCCCGATCATCAGCGAGTACCACTTAGTCCATACCGCAAAGCATCAGGTGACCACCCATTCCCGAAATAGAAATTGCCATCACTGCAGAGACCCGGCTTACTTGAGCGAATAAACCGTGCACTTGAATCGTAGGCGAGCACTTCAACATGATGGGTCATGAGTGGTTGACAGGTGCCGGTCTGGTTTTCCTCGGAATCATCACGGGCTTCATCGGGACCAACACGGGAGGAAGCGTGTTTTTAACCGTCCCGGTGATGATCTGGCTGGGGATTGCGCCTCAGTCGTCAATCGCCACCGCGCGCCTGGCCTCGGTAGGCACCATGGTTGCCGGCCTGCGGCACTTCCATCAGCAGGGAAAGGTCGATTATGCGCTGGTCATTCCGGCTGCCATACTGGGGTTGGCCGGGGCTTTGGGAGGTGCGAGCCTTCTTCTTCAAATAGATCCCGCACTGCTGCATAAAGTCATTGGCGGGCTGACATTGCTGCTCGTCGCCCTGTCCCTTATAAAAAAACCTCATCGCGATGAAACACCGCCCTCAGCGCTCAGGCGTCTGTTTGGCTATCTGCTGTTCATCCCAGTAGGAATGATCGGCGGGCTATTCGGTGGGCAAGCCAAACTCTCGACCTATTTATTCATCATCTTTTTCAGAAAAACCATCAGCGAATCGGTGGGTACCCGCAAAGTCGGCGGGCTCGTCCTCTCCGTGGGCTCACTCATCATTTTCGGTGTCAGCGGCATCGTGAACTGGCAGTACGGCTGCTGTCTGGTTATTGGCACGCTATTGGGGGCAAATGCCGGCGCGAAATTTGCCCTCAAGAAAGGCGACCAATGGATGGAGTCCGTTTTCAATATCGTCGTGATCGCACTGGCATTGAGGATGCTGTTCTGGTGAGCAGAAAAGGCTTCAAGCCAATCACAGTCCAGACCCAGCCCGCCCCTTGAAACGCCTCTGTCGTCATGCCCACCCCAGCGTCATCAGATACAACACGCCATACCGGGCAGCCTTGGCGACGGTGACGATCGCCAGGAAGCTCCACCAGGGTTCACGCATCAGGCCCGCGACCACCGTCAGCGGATCACCGATAACCGGCACCCAACTGAGCAGCAGCGACCATCGGCCATAACGATGATAGGTGTTTTGCACACGCGCCAGCTGTTTGTCGGAGACCGGGAACCAGGCCTTGTCCCGCCAGTGTTCCAGATAACGTCCGAGCACCCAGTTCACCAGCGAACCGGCAACGTTACCGGCTGTGGCCACACACAGCAGGGCAAAAGCCGAATGCTGCTTTGCCCAGAGCAACGCTACCAGCACGGCTTCCGATTGCAGCGGCAACAGCGTGGCGGCGCCGAACGCCGAAATGAAAAGGCCGAGGTAACCGGTTGTTTCCCACATGATGTCAGCCCGTCAGGCCTGGTCTGCAACCTGGCATGGGCCTACCCCGCAGAGATTGAATGATGGGCTTGAGCCGGCGCCCTTTCGCCACCGGCTAGTGCTTGTTTTTCTTCTTGGTGAGGCTTTTCATGCGAGCGCTGGCCTTCTGCACCGTCGCCATCTTTTCCGGGCGCTTCATGCCGCGCCATTTGCGTATTTCTTCGCGGGTGCGGCCGCAGCTTACACACATTTCGCTGTTCAATTGGCACAGCGAAACGCAGGGGTTTTCAATGTCCTTTGCCATGTTTACCACTCGGCCCTTGCCGTCAATTCAGTCGTGACTATCCAGCTCAAGGCAGGAGCCTGAAAGCTCAGGCTACCCGGTATTCAACCGTGAGATGGGTCACTTCATGGACCGGCGCCAACGCCGTGCGAACGTCATCGGCCGACAATTCCGTGGAGCCCAGCACACTGACGATGGCGGCACGCGCCTGCGGGCCAACCCGCCAGACATGCAAGTCGGTGATCCTGAGTTTTCCAGAATGATCGAGCAGTTCCCGGATCTCCTCGGCCACGTGCTCGTCGGTCTTGTCCAGCAGCACCGAAGCAGTGTCCTGCATCAGCGTCCAGGCCCAGCGCGCGATAACCACGGCGCCGACGATGCCCATGATTGGATCCAGCCAGACCCAACCGAGGTACTGACCGGCCAGCAGCGCAACGATCGCCAGCACCGAAGTCACCGCGTCGGCCAAGACGTGGACATAAGCGGAGCGCAGGTTGTTGTCTTCGCCGTGGGCGTGCCCGTGATGATGGTGACCATGTCCATGTCCATGATCGTGGCCGTGGCCGTGGCCGTGGCCGTGGCCGTGATCATACCCAACACCACCAGCCAGCAGCAGCGCGCTGACAATGTTCACGATCAGACCGATAACTGCAATCAGCGTGGCGGTCCCGAACTGGACCTGGGTCGGTTCGAGCAGGCGCATGACCGACTCGATACCGATGCCCAGCGAGATCAACCCGAGAATCAGCGCCGAGGCGAAGCCGCCGAGGTCACCCACCTTGCCGGTACCGAAGCTGTAGGCGGTATTCCCGGAATGCTTGCGCGCAAAGGCGTACGCCGCCGCCGCGATCCCCAGCGCCCCGGCATGGGTCGCCATGTGAAAGCCGTCAGCCAGCAAGGCCATGGAGCCGGTGATGTAACCGGCGGCGATCTCACCCACCATCATCACGACGGTGAGGATCACCACCCAAAGCGTACGCCTGGCGTTGTCATCGTGGCCGGCACCGAGGAAGTCGTGGGCATGCCCGTTATGCGTAGTATTCATGTCTGCCTCACTTCGAATAACGGCGAATGGCTTCAAGCAACTCTTCAACACCTTGCGTACGCTCTTCGTCGGTCAGCCCCGCCTTCGCGACGTGCTCGCGGGCGTGATCTTCGATGATCTCGTCAAGCAGCCCATTGATCGCCCCACGGGTGGCGGCCACCAGGTGCAGGGTCTTGGCGCAGTCGGCATCCCCTTCCAACGCCCGCTCGATGGCCTGAACCTGGCCGGCGATGCGTTTGACCCGCTTGAGCAGATCGTCCTTGTTGGATTTGATGTGACTCATAGCATACCCCCCTACCCTATATCGGAGGGTATGATGCCGCCCGGGTCCAGGGGTTGGCAAGGGTCAGTTGGGGGAGATCGGCTGATTTGCATCAGGGACGGGGATTACTGATGTGATGCATGACCTCGAAACAGGTGATCAGAGTCACGGTGAAGGTGACGACAGTCGTTAGCGGTAGCGCCCTCCCCCAAGGTCCTGCTGCGGGTCAACGCTTCGCTGGGCTTCAAGAGAAAACAGATCCATCCCCTTTCCATTGCTAGGTGTTTGGTCCAGGAATGAGGTGTGCGGGTTTCCCGTCCCGTTACCAAGTTAAATCTCAGGAAACCCATTTATGCGTGCAGTAAGAAACTTTTTCTAACAATTGACTGCGAACCCTCTGCTGACTGTCCTAGCTTGAGTGTCCTAGTATTTGATGCGTATTGGCCATCACGACCAATTTCCCGCATGAAAGGACTATAAGATGCAAATGGTTCACGTGAGATCCTCTGCAATCACCGCCGTGGGCTACGACCGCTCTACCCAGAGAATGAAAATTATGTTTAAGCAAGGACACACATACGATTTCTGTGGCGTACCTCCCGAGGTCCACCAAGGACTTATGGATGCGGGCTCTAAGGGAACCTACTACACTCGCGTTATCCGAGATCGTTACCAGTGCTGACCCGGAATTACCCTATCCCCACATCTGGGAGGATTTCTCTTTAGGGATACATAAAGTTCAGTGTAGGCATGCTGCCCCATCATTCCTTAGGTGGATGGAGGTCTATAGACTCTTGTAAGCAGATAGAGCTGCAGATGATGATGCAGCAGACGAAGGAATGGAATGCATCTGACTGAGAGTCACGTATGCTCCGGTCATCACATCGCTGCGTTGACCCAGCACATGACTTCACGACTTTGGCCTCGTCAGCCACCTGCCACTGGGCCAGACATGGCAAGAAGTCGCCAGCATGCGCCAGAGGACATCCTACAGGTCGCAGCTTCCTCATTCCGGGACCAAACACCTAGCGGAATGATGTGAGGGCAACTGAAAATAATAGCAGTCATACACTACCGCTTCAGGCTGCCGCGAAAGAGCTGGCGTGGTAATCATTTCGGCTCACTTCCAGATCCGATTGACCAGCCGCCCACCCCAGCAAGGTACTTTTTCTGACACGCCATAGGTGGCATACTGATAGCATTCTTTAGAACCCAACGGACGGGGCAGAAATGGCAGCTCGACTCGCAATGGTAAACGTAGTCTTTATGACAAGGCTAGTTTCCGCCATCATAAATCCACTCTATCAAGCACGCCTAAAGCCTAAAAAATTCAAATACATCTTACTGAATCATTTCATCAGTATTTATTGTTACACGCTAGCAACATACAAACCACATGCAAACTTTAACCGACTCCAACTAATGCATGTAGGTCTCCTACCACAAAACTCACAGACCATTAAGTCTGCCACCAAATAAATTATTTGGCACTCCATATATTCTTCGAGCACTCGATAAGAATCAATATAGTTTTGCGCATAGGAAAAAAAATGTCTTCTCCAGTAAAAGTTTTCATTAGCTATAGCCATGAGGATCAAGATTTTCACAATAGCCTTGTAAAATACCTAGCAAACATGCAGAGACAGGGTGAAATTTCTACATGGACAGATAGAAAAATCACTGGAGGTAGCTCATGGCGAAATGAGATTGATAAAAATCTCGAATCCGCAGATATTGTTTTATTATTAATTAGCCCAGACTTCATGCACTCGGAATACTGTTACGAGACCGAAATGAGTGCAGCACTGGAAAGACATAATTCAAATCTCGCCAGAGTAATTCCTGTATACGTTCGCATCACAGATGTGAAAGGATCTATTGTAGAGAAATTACAAGCCTTGCCTACCGATAGAAAACCAGTAAACAAATGGCAAGACAAAGATGAAGCATGGAAAAATGTAGTCGAAGGTTTACGTTCAGCAATCGCCGAATTCTTAGAGGCTAGGCCGATGAATGAATTAGTGACTAAAAATGACTCGAAACCTAGTTTCTCCGAAACTCACGAACAGTGGCTCGACGACACGGAAGTTACACTAGTTCACCGTGTTGTCGACAAGGTTAAGCTCAGCAAGATATATGTAGAACCAGATCTTCTTGTAGTAAACAAAAAATTTAGCACCAAAATCAGAAAAAGCATCAGCGCACACAACCTAATCAAAGAATCCAAATTCTCTGTTGTCATTGGCGAAGAGCAGGCCGGAAAAACCTCCCTAGCAAAATCACTATGTCGCCAAATTATTGAGACTGGTTATCTTTCCGTTTATATAAACGGCAGTGAGGTACGATCCGCAGATATTAGCGCCCTCATTGAGAAGCGCCTAGGCGAGCAATATAAAAATACAGAACCCTCAAAAGAGATACACCAAAAAAACACAACCATAATCATTGACGACATACATCTGCACGGACTAAACAGAAAACATTTCGATCAATTAATCTGCACCCTGAAAGCCACATATCCAGTACTTATATTTTTTGCAAAAGACACCTTTCGATACGTAATGCCTGATCACGAAGAGCTAGAGATTTTCGACATCTATCAAATAAACGATTTCGGAAATTTCAAACGAGCCAAACTCATCGAGCGCTGGGTCTCCTTAGGGATTGAAGAGTCTCTAGACGAAGCAGATATGTACAAGGAGTGCGATGAAATAACCACAAAAATCAACTCAATAATTCGAAAAAAGCTCATTCCATCTAAGCCAATTTTCATTCTCTCCATACTTCAAATGCTTGAAGCCTATACAGCGCAACGCCTAGACATGACGTCCCATGGTCATTGCTATCAAAGCTTAGTCTACCAAGCCTTGGAAAAAATAGATATTAAGCAAAAAGAAATTGATAAGTACATGAATGTAATGACAGAGCTCGCATGGGCCCAGTACAAAAACGAAGGAAAACCACTCACAACAACCGCCCTTTCAAATTTTTATGACAACTACGCACAAGAATACTTAAGCGTCGAGCGCACCAAAGTCACCGAAGATCTTCACAATTGTAATATACTGACATCTAAAGAAAATCTAGTATCTTTTAAATATCCATATATATATTATTTTTTTGCAGCAAAAAAAATAGCAGACTCCTTCAGCAAAAGTGAAATCATAAAGACCGAGATAAAAAAACTCCTAGAAGGCCTACACCGAGAAGACTACGCGAACATCATTATATTTATAACTCACCACACCAAAGAAAGCTGGATTCTTGATGAAATAGAAATCTGTCTAATGGAGCTATTTAGCGAACATGAGCCTGCAACATTAAAGGCACAGGACACTGCATTTCTCGAAGAGTTTCTGAAAGAAATCCCAAAACTAGTAATTGAGGAACGAAAAATCCAGGAAGAGCGTGAAAAGCACCAGCAATCGTTGGAGGCAGAACAAGAAAATGAAATCGAAATAACTGGCCCTCAACCTGAGGATCGTGATGGAAACAGCTTGTTTGCAAACATCAATAAAGTTTTCAAAGGTTCTGAACTTATTGGCCAAATCGTACGAAACCGAAACGCTTCCCTTAGCAAGTCTGAACTTTCCACTTTACTAAAAGAAGCATACGATTGCGGTCTGCGTTTCTTACAGTTTTTTATAGATATATCCGATATTGCGAAAGAGGAGGTAATTCAAACAATTGCACAGCAGATCCGAGAAAACCCATCTCAGACTAATCTTGCAATCGAGAAGGAAGCTAGAGGCGCATTTCTTCTCTTCACATACAGTGCTATCTATGCAGTCGTAAGAAAAATTGCTAGCTCAACTGGCTGTGTTGAAGCCGAGGAGATTTACCGTGCTATTGAATTGCAATCACCAACACCAGCTATAAAACTCATAAACCAAGCAATCGAACTAGATTTTCATAAAAAAGTGGATCACGAAGCCCTCGAGCGGCTGGCAAATGAGTTTAAAGGCAATATAGTCTGCGACCGAATATTGAAAGAGATCGTCATTCAGCACATATACATGTTTCCTGTCGAATACAGAGACAAACAAAAAATCTCCGCTTACCTAAACCTCCCAATGGAGAAGCTTCAACTACAAGACCTCGATAAAAAATCAAAAATGCTGGATAATAAAAAATGAGTACCGACCTTAAAGTTAAATATCCCGAAATACACGGACAGGCTAGCAAAAAATCCTCTCTATACCAGAAGACAAGCCGCACCTTACTCTTAGCCAACTTATTTATTTTAGTTGCAGCAGCAGGAGTCGATGCTTTTAAAATCGAGTGGCTATCCAACTTATACCCCAAGACATCTCTATTATTTTTGAGCATTTTGCTAGCGATAATCACAAAGAAACTTTCGCTCGAAAAAAATTGGTATGCAGCGAGATCGCTATCAGAAACCGTAAAAACTCTAACCTGGAGCTACGCAATGGGTGCAACTCCATTTGACAAACACAGCACAGAGCAGCATTCATTATTTCTGGAGCGCTTACAAACAGCATGTATGGAAAGCAACAATCTCATTGGCTCGAACAGATTTCATCTAAATAAAAACGACCATTCATTAAAAAAAATCAACCATGATGAACACCCACTATCAGATAAAATTTCCTACTATACACAAAACAGGCTCACCCCCCAACTGAAATGGTACTCAGACAAAGCCAAGTATAACTCAATGATGTCTAGAGTATTTTTCACGATGTTTTTAACATTTAACACACTTGCAATTTTCTGCTCTGCCTGGCAGGAAATAAACACCAGCATTACGCTACCAATTACCGGACTATTTATTGCACTCTCCACAGCTCTAATTGGTTGGATAGAGTCAAAAAAATACAGCGAACTTGCAGCAGCATACTCACTAACTCATAGTGAAATTGAATTTATCCACTCAGACATTCACAACTTATCTAACCGCGAAAGCTTTTCTGAATTTGTCAAAGATGCAGAATCGCTATTCTCACGCGAACATACTCAATGGGCTGCAAAACGGGGGTACATCAGAAACCCTTAGAACCAAGTTTATTTTCGTGCAGCAGTCAGCGCTGCGAAGTGCCGTCATGGGACATGATTAAGAGGCAGAACAGATGTTAGAAAGTACGGGCACCCGAAACATGTTAAGTAAGTGTCATTCGGGAAAGATCTATTTTCTACCAACCCGTTCCCTTTTCGCATAGGTCGACGAGGTTGAGCAGTTGCTCAGCAGCAGCACGCCGAAGGGCCTACTACGTGTAAACGCCTCGCTAGGCTCTGTACGAAATCCCGAGAAACCCAATTGGCGTCCCTCGAAAGCGGAAGTTTTGTAGAGTTTCCAGCCATCAACGGAAAGGAATCCTGTGATGGCAAAGCGTTACGAACTCTCGGATGAGTCCTGGGCTGTGGTTGCTGATCTCTTCACCGAAAGCCATGGCCGGGGGCGGCCCCGCCTGAGCGACCGCCTGATGCTCGATGGCGTACTTTGGGTGCTCTGCTCAGGTGCTGCGTGGCGAGATATGCCGGAACGCTTCGGCCCGTGGTCAACGGTGTATCAACGGTTTCGGGGCTGGCGAAACCAGGGGACATTCGATCAGATGCTCAAACGCTTGCACCTGAGATTGAATGAGCAAGGCCTGATCGATTTGCAAATCTGGATGATCGACTCAACTGCAATACGCGCAACCCGAGCCTCTTCTGGCGCCGGGAAAAAAGGGGGCCTGACGAGCCTGCCGATCACGCTCTAGGCCGCAGTCGCGGTGGTCTGACAACAAAAATTCACATGCTCTGCGACGCCAACGGGACACCGTTGCGCTTCCTCCTCTCTGGAGGTCAAGCCAGTGACATCAGCTACGCCCAAGCCCTGTTGGACGAGGTCAGCATTCCATCAAGCCAACGTGGCCGCCCGCGTAAACGCTGTAAATGGTTGCTTGCCGACAAGGGCTACGACGCCGAGGCGCTACGCCGCTACTGCGACCAATATCGAATGCAACCCGTCATCCCGCTGCGCTCGATGAAGCGCAAACCCAAGCCTGGCTTACCAAGACTGTTTGATCGGCTCAAGTACCGACAGCGCAACATCATCGAGCGCATGTTTGGCTGGCTGAAAGAGAACCGCCGGATCGTGACACGCTTCGACAAGCTCGCGAAAAGCTATGCCGCTATGGTCTCGCTGGCTTGTTCCATGCGGTGTTTGCGACATCTCTTTTCGTACAGAACCTAGGCTTTGGCCGCCGCCATATCGGTCCAGCACTGGCGGCGTTATATGCGATGTACGCCGAAAGAGATATCCAGTTGCAAATCAGCGGCCATCCGCTCGACCTGACCACCCACGACTTCGACCTGTGCATCTGCTATGAAAGAGCACACGCCGACACGGGCCGAGAACTATGCCGTATGCCCGTAACGGTTGCACCTGTCGCCACGGCGCAGGATCTGACCGACTTTATAATTGAGTGATTCAAGCACATCGATAACATTGCTGACCGCGATGGTGGCCACTCGCGGCATGCCGTGTCTAGTCCTGAAATATGTGCAACTAAATTTAAGGGCTAGACAATAGGAAAAATAAATCAGCTCTCTTCCTGATGTGCCCCCTTCCTGCCCCAGACCTCTGCCGTATGAAAATTTCTTTTTGTAACCTAAAGACTACAGCAATTTCCCACACATATTCACGCATCATATCAAAACTCTTTTCATTATTTCCAAATAGTAAAAAACCTATCCGTTCGGACAGTTATTAACCTCCAACAAAAGATATTTAATATTCACTTACAAAAGAGCAGAGGCGACGACTACTCCCTGCCTGGCAGACAGAGGGTGGCAATACGTTCTCTTGCCGAACAAAACCCAGATTAAATTTGGAGTCACAAATGAAAATCGGCCACCTATTGTTAGCCACATGCTTGCTGCCGGCCATGAGCGTTGCACAGACACCCATTCTCTCTTCACTTGAGGCCAAGGGTATTAAAGTCACGGTCCTCGATGACGAAAGCCTCGGCAAGATCAGAGGCGCTGCAAGGATCACCGGTCACCCCTATCCCAGCGTTACGCAAGGTATGAAGACATACAACATCCGCTTGAAGCGTTTTGGCAACGAGCACGATTACAGGTCCTACTACTCGATCGGTAGTGCTTGGGACCAACATGGGAAATACGAGCACACTGAAAATGGTGTCACGTACAAAGTCGCCGGTGATCGTTGGCTTGCCGACAAGTCGGATGCCCCTGGTGGAAGTTGGAATGCGAGCAATGCAGAACGCGTTGATTTCCACTATCAGGCCTTGGACGATAACGGCGCGCCTCTCAATTTCGGCTGGAGAGAAACTTCCTGGAATCGCCCCATATCGACTTTTTCCTGGTAACCAGCCCATAAGCCAGTCAACTCAAGAGAGCAGAAAACATGAATATCAACAAACTTTCCACGCCACAAATGTATAACTCGCCCTCAATAAAGACGTCCTCTACTCAAAACCCTCAAAAAGACACTTTCCCGAATGTCCTTAACGATACGGCAAGCAAAGAAGACAAAGTCAGCATCAGCGCCGCCGGTTCAAACCTGTCGGATGCGATGGATCCGCCACTCCCTTTGGGCGCAATGCCCGACTGGTTAGGTGGTTACGCTATCCAGGTGGATATGGAGTTGGGGCCGCTGAGGCCTGGCGGGCTGCCTGAAAACCGAAAATTTTCAAACCTCTCTTCCGGTGAACGAAATGAATACTTCACTCTGCTGGAATCTCACATCCACAACCTCTACGAACGACACGGCCTCACCGATAGCGAGTCGATAAATGCAGCTCTCAATTCACGCTCAACGAACGAAAAGCTCCATCAGGAATTCCTCGAAGGAATAAGAAACGACCCGCGAATGTCCGAACTGGTCGGCCGGCTCGGTATTGCGCTTTACTGATTTCATTGCAGCAACTTCCCCGGCCACGCTCCAGAAGCGTGGCTGGCTGACGTCTCCGAAAAGCGAAAAGAGGAACCGGCTAGTGGGCGTCTCTATTTCCTACACAGCCATCCTGACCAACATCCCCTGCGTCAGGTCATCGATGATCGCCTTCCCCATCTCGCTCAAGTAATGCGCGGCCCAAGCATAGCGTTCACCATCATTTTCCAGAGCAGCATCAAGGGAAAGCGCTTTGGCGCAGTGGAGCAGGACGGAGGCGTGCTCCATGGCTTCCAGAATGGGCACGTCCGGGTTTACCCGAAACAACTCACGGCCCTGAGAGCCGCATTGGGAAAAGGTGGTGACGCCGAGAGTCTTCAAGTGCTCGCTCATTGCACACCTCCCGCGCCAGACATGAATTGACTGGGGGATTGAGAGGTCTTGGATGTCGAGAGAAATGCGAGATTGTTGAGTGTACTGAAAACGTGCATGGATAAACGTCCCTATCAAATTGGGTGTGATTTGCCCTGTACCCAATCGAGTTTCCAAGCCCGGTCGCTGAATTTGCAGCGACGTGAAAAAGGTAGCGCGCACCATCAGTCGCTGCAATACGACTGCGGCGGCATATTTGAGTCGAGAGATTTCAGTCGGCACATGGTCGCAACAGATCAGCCGGGCAAGCCAACAAGTGTGTACCGTCAGCGAGGACGACACCGTTTCTCTACAGCTCTTAGTAGCTTGCTCAATGTAGTCTTCATTTCTGAACAAACCGCACAGTTTTCTTAACTATCCAGCGCTATCTCGTCATAGACCGGGGCCACAGTTTGCGACTGCTGCGCCCCCTCAGTTGCTAAAGCGCCCTCAGATCTTCATATTCTCGCGAATACTCCAGCCGTACTTGATCGTACCGCCCTCCTTGCCCCCATCAGCATTCTGCGGCTGGTACGCCACCTCGACCTTGGCGAAGTTGAGCGAGACCATTTCGCGCAGCATGTCGCTGCTGGGGTCGCCTTCGGTTTCGTAGCTCGACACCATCACGTCCCTGAGCTTGAACACCACATACTCCACCGGGCTGTTGCCGCCGGCCTTGCGCACAGACAGCGTGGCTTCGGGATGATGCTTGCCCAATGAACAGGCGGCCATCAGATTGGGGGACGACTTGTCCATCAGCTTGCCGATGTTCAGGTTGCCGATGCTGACCTTGCCGGAGCCGCCGCCACTGCCGGTGTGCAGGGTGCAGGGTGCAGGATTGGCTCATGGTCCAGAGCGCACCGTGGCGATGTCGATTTCCTCGCGGTAAAGCTGAGGTCGATCACAGAACTTCCAGTTTCCAGGAGGCTTGACTAGGATGCGCAGTCAGTCGCTACGCCGACACTCGCGCCCGCCTTCCCGGAAGCCCGTTCATGAGCCCTTCCCGCTCCACCCGGATTGCCCTGCTGGTCGCCGCCACGTTCTTCATGGAGAACCTGGACGCGACCATTATCGCCACCGCCTTGCCCGATATGGCGAAGAGCTTCGCCGTGCTGCCGGTGGACTTGAACGTGGCGATCAGCAGCTACCTGCTGGCCTTGGCGGCCTTCATCCCCATCAGCGGCTGGTTGGCTGACAAATGGGGGGCGCGCAAGGTGTTCTGCTCGGCTATCACTCTGTTCTGCGTGGCGTCGGCCTGGTGTGGCATGAGCCACAGCCTGAGCGAGTTCATCGCGGCGCGGGTGCTGCAGGGCTTCAGCGGCGCGATGATGGTGCCGGTCGGGCGTCTGGCGGTCTTGCGCACCACGCCCAAGGAAGGTCTGGTCAAGGCGATTGCCTATATCACCACGCCGGCCCTGGTGGCGCCGGTACTCGGCCCGCCACTGGGCGGGTTTATCGTGACCCATTCGACCTGGGAATGGATTTTCTTCCTCAATCTGCCGCTGGGTTTTATCGCGCTGATCTGCGCCTGGTATCTGATTCCCGACCATACCGAAACCCGCACGCGGCGCTTTGACTGGCTCGGCTTCGTCCTGTTGAGCAGCAGTTGCTTCACCCTGCTGTACGGCTTCGAGCGGCTGGGCGCGGACCTGACGAACTACCTGCCGGGCCTGCTGCTGATTGCCCTGGGCGTGGCGCTGATGGGCTGGGCCATCCGGCACATGCGGCGCAGCCAGGAGCCGCTGCTGAGCTTCGATGTCATCGGCATTCAGACCTTTCGGGTGAGCTTCATCGGCGCGTCGCTGTTTCGTATTGCGATCAGTACGCTGCCGTTCCTGCTGCCGCTGATGTTCCAGCTGGCCTTCGGCCTTTCCGCGCTGGATGCCGGCCTGCTGGTGCTGGCGGTGTTTGCCGGTAACCTGGCGATGAAATGGTTTACCACCGGCACCCTCAATCGCTGGGGATTTCGCAAGGTACTCATCGTCAATGGTGTCGCCGGAATCGTCTCGATTGGTGCCTGCGCCCTGTTCGAGGCCGACAGCAGCAGTGCGCTGATCATGGGCCTGCTGTTCATGGGCGGGCTGTCCCGTTCGCTGCAGTTCAGCGCCTACAACACCCTGGGTTTTGCCGATGTGCCGCAGCCGCAGATGAGCAATGCCTCAACCCTGTTCAGCATGGCCTTCCAGCTCAGCATGGGCCTGGGCGTCGCGGTGGGCGCGCTGTTGTTGCGCAGCGCGATGGCCCTGCATGGCAATGCCGGGCAGGCGACGACGGCCGATTTCCAACTGACCTTCCTGCTGGTCAGCGGCATCGCGGCCATCGCCATGATCGACAGCTTTTCCCTGAAGGCCTCTGCCGGGTACTCCGTGCTTAAAAACAAGGCGTGACGGTGATCGCCACAGACCTGCAGGGACGGCAGGCAAGCCCTGCCGCCCCGCGACTCAGTGGTTGTAGGCACGCTCGTTGTGCTCGGCCAGATCCAGGCCCATCTCTTCGACGTGTTCGTCGGCACGCAAGCCGACCAGCCACTTGACCACCTTCAGGATGATCCAGCTGACAGCAAAGCAATACACCGTGGTGAACAGCACGCCCTTGATTTGCGCCAGCACCTGCCCTCCCAGGGTCACGCCTTCCACCAGGCCACCCAGCGACGGTACGCAGAACACGCCGGTGAGGACGGCGCCGATCATGCCGCCAATGCCGTGCAGGCCGAATACATCCAGGCTGTCGTCATAACCGAGGCGTTTCTTCAGCACGGTGACGCTCAGGTAGCAGAACACCCCGCACAGCAGACCAATGGCCAAGGCGCCGCCGACACCGACATAGGCGCAGGCCGGGGTGATGCCCACCAGGCCGGCCAATGCGCCGCTGGCCAGGCCCAGGGCGCTGGGTTTGCCAACCTTGAACCACTCGGTGAACATCCAGCCGAGAATGCCGGCGCAGGCGCCCAGTTGGGTGTTGAGCATGACGATGCCGGATAGGCCGTTGAGGCCACCGCCCGAACCGATGTTGAAACCGAACCAGCCGACCCAGAGCATCGCCGCACCGGCCATGGTCAGGCTGAGGTTGTGGGCCGGCATCGGCGCATTCTCATAGCCCTTGCGCTTGCCCAGCATCAGGCACGCCGCCAAGGCCGCCACGCCGGCATTGATGTGCACGGCGGTGCCACCGGCGAAGTCCAGCACGCCCCAGTTGTGCATCAAGGCGCCCGCGCCGCCCCAGACCATGTGCGCCACCGGCGCGTAGACCAGGGTGAACCAAAGGGCCATGAACAGCAGCGCCGCCGAGAATTTCATGCGCTCGGCGAACGCCCCGGCGATCAGCGCCGGAGTGATGATGGCGAAGGTCATCTGGAAGGTCACGAAGACGCCTTCCGGGATGTCGCCGACCAGGCTGTCCGGCTTCATGCCGGCCAGAAACATCCGGCCCAGGCCACCGACGAAGCTGTTGAAGCTGACCTGGCCCTCGACCATGTTGCTGGTGTCGACCACCAGGCTGTAGCCGAAAATCACCCACAACACGCCGACCAAACCAGCAATGCCGAAACACTGGGTGAACAGCGACAGCATGTTCTTGGCTCGCACCAGGCCGCCGTAGAACAGTGCCAGACCAGGCAGGCACATGAACAGCACGAGGACCGCCGCCGTGATCATCCAGGCGGTGCTGCCGGTGTTCAGGGTCGGGGCATCGGCCGCCTGGGCCAGGGGAATGCACGCACCGAGGGCGAGCAATAGGAGAAGGGATTTGCCGGGTAGACGATTAACCATTGTCGAAGCTCCTGCAATGAATGGAAAAATGCCTGGCAGAAAGCGGTGTGGCGGTGCGCCGGGCCCTGGAGGCCTCTCTTTTTTGTACGACTCAACGCCTGTGGGAGCCGGCTTGGCGGCTCCCCCCCAAGTCAGCGCCTAATACTGCTGACCCGGAATCCACGAGGTTCCGGCCAGCGGCACGCGGGCCATGGCGGCGGACTCGACGGTCAAGGCCACCAGGTCCTCGGGGTCGAGGTTATGCAGGTGGGACTTGCCGCAGGCACGGGCCATGGTTTGCGCTTCCAGTACCAACACGCGCAAATAGTTGGCCAGCCGGCGCCCTCCCTCGACCGGGTCCAGGCGTTTCGACAGTTCCGGGTCCTGGGTGGTGATGCCCGCCGGGTCGCGGCCGTTCTGCCAGTCGTCGTAGAAACCGGCCGCCGAGCCGATCTTCTTCAATTCCTCGTCCAGCCGCGGGTGGTTGTCGCCCAGGGCGATCAGCGCTGCCGTGCCGATGGCCACCGCGTCTGCGCCCAGGGCCATGGCCTTGGCCACGTCGGCACCGTTGCGGATGCCGCCGGAGACGATCAGTTGCACCTTGCGGTGCATGCCCATCTCCTGCAGGGCCTGCACCGCCTGGGGAATCGCCGGCAGAATCGGAATACCGACGTGCTCGATGAACACTTCCTGGGTCGCGGCGGTACCGCCCTGCATGCCGTCGAGCACGATCACGTCGGCCCCGGCCTTGACCGCCAGCTTGACGTCGTAATACGGGCGGCTGGCGCCGATCTTCACGTAGATCGGTTTTTCCCAGTCGGTGATCTCGCGGATCTCGGCGATCTTGATCGCCAGGTCGTCCGGGCCGGTCCAGTCCGGATGGCGGCAGGCCGAACGCTGGTCGACGCCGATCGGCAAGGTGCGCATGCCGGCGACCCGTTCGGTGACCTTCATGCCCAGCAGCATGCCGCCGCCGCCCGGCTTGGCGCCCTGCCCCAGAACGACCTCGATGGCGTCGGCCTTGCGCAGGTCATCCGGGTTCATGCCGTAACGCGAGGGCAGGTACTGGTAGACCAGGTGCTGCGACTGGCCGCGCTCTTCCGGGGTCATGCCACCGTCACCGGTGGTGGTGCTGGTGCCGGCGATGGTCGCGCCACGGCCCAGGGCTTCCTTGGCGTTGGCCGACAGCGCGCCGAAGCTCATGCCGGCGATGGTCACCGGAATCTTCAGGTGGATCGGCTTCTTGGCGAAGCGGTTGCCGAGGATCACATCGGTGCCGCATTTCTCGCGATAGCCTTCCAGCGGGTAACGCGAGACGCTGGCGCCGAGCAGCAGCAGGTCATCGAAATGCGGCAGCTTGCGCTTGGTGCCGCCGCCACGGATGTCATAGATACCGGTTTCGGCGGCGCGCTGGATTTCCTGGATGGTCAGGCGATCGAAGGTGGCCGACTCACGCAGGACAGGTGCTGCTTTCGGGGTGGTGGATTCGCTCATGTTCTGGCTCCTGGATCAGTACGCGCTGGCGTTGTCGACTTTGAAGTTGTACAGCTGACGGGCCGAGCCGTAGCGCTTGAAGTCGCTGGCCTTTTCATTGAAACCGGCCTGGTTCAGCAGGGCCTGCAGCTCTTCGAGGTGCTCGGGACGCATCTCCTTCTCGATGCAGTCCGAGCCCAGCGACTCGACCTTGCCCTTGACGAAGATCTTCGTCTCGTACAGCGAGTCGCCCAGCGCATCGCCGGCATCGCCACACACCACCAGGCGCCCGGCCTGGCCCATGAAGCAGCTCATGTGGCCGATGCTGCCGCCGACCACGATGTCGATGCCCTTCATCGAGATGCCGCAACGGGCCCCGGCATCGCCCTCGATCACCAGCAGCCCGCCATGGGCCGTGGCGCCAGCCGCCTGGGAGGCGCTGCCCTTGACCCGCACATAGCCGGACATCATGTTCTCGGCGCAGCCGACCCCGACATTGCCGTGCACGGTGATCGAGGCCTTCTGGTTCATGCCGGCGCAGTAGTAGCCGGCGTGCCCCTGGATATCCACGGACACGGTTTCGTTGATGCCCACGGCCAGGTTGTGCGCACCGTTGGGGTGGGTCACGAGCCATTCGCGTTCTTCAAGCTGCCTGGCCTGGTCGTGCAGGGCCTGGTTCAGGTCACGCACGCTGGCGGTGGAAAGATCGATGGTTTTCATGGGCGTGCTCCTTGAGCCGACTCGCGTTCCCAGATGTAGAGGGTGGCGGGAACAGGTTCCCAGACCTTGGCCTTGTCGATGCCCGGTAGGCTCGACAACGCCTGGTATTCCGAGGCCATGGCGACGTAGTCGTCGGTCTCGGCGAGGATCGCCGGCTTGCAGGCGATCGGGTCGCGGATCACCGCGAAACCGTTGCGGGTGCCGATGGCGAAAGTGAAGAAGCCGTCGAGGTCGTCCAGCGACTTGTCCAGCGCCGCCTTGAGCGAATCGCCCTGTTGCAGGCGCCAGGCCAGGTAACCGGCGGCCACCTCGGTGTCGTTCTCGGTCTCGAAGTGGATGCCTTCGCGGCGCAGGTTCTGGCGCAGGCGCGAGTGGTTGGACAGCGAGCCGTTGTGCACCAGGCACAGGTCGGCACCGGTAGAAAACGGGTGGCTGCCTTCCATGGTCACCGCACTTTCGGTGGCCATGCGGGTGTGGCCGATGATGTGGCTGCCCTTCATCGACGCCAGGCCGAAGCGTTCGGAAATCTCCCGGGGCAAGCCCATGCCCTTGAGGATCTCGATGCTCTGGCCGGCGCTCATGATGCGCACGTCCGGCGCCAGCTCGGCCAGTGCCGCACGCACCACGGCTTCTTCAGCCTGGATCTTCAGGACTATCGCGCTGGCGTTCTGAAACCAGTCCAGCGGCGCACCCAGCCGCGCTTCCAGGGCACCGACCAGGGCCTTGAAGTCATAGCCTTCGCGGGTGGCCTGCAAGGTCAGCTTGATCCAGCCCTCGCCTACTTCATCGCCATAGATGGCGAACCCGGCACTGTCCGGCCCGCGGTCGGTCATAGCTTCGAGCATCGGTTCGAAGAGCTGGCCGAGCCGGGATTCCAGCGCCGGATTTTTCAGGTAGAGCCCTACAATTCCACACATATCACAATCTCCTGGGCAGAAGACGCCCTACCCACTGGCAGGGCGCCGCAAACGGTTGGTCAAAACGAAGGGGTCAGAAAAACTCGGTGTAGCGCTGCACTTCCCAATCGCTCACATGGCGGCTGTATTCCACCCACTCCATGCGCTTGAGCTTGATGAATTCGCCGACGATCTCGCGGCCCAGCACTTCGGCGAACAGCGGGTCGGCTTCCAGCGCATCGCAGGCCTCTTTCAGCGACTGCGGCAGGGTCTTGATGCCACGGGCGGCGATCTCCTCCAGGCTCAGCTTGTAGAGGTTCTCGTTGCAGACGTGGCCGATTTCCAGCTGGCGGTCGATGCCATCCAGGCCCGCGGCGATGATCGCCGCGCTGACCAGGTAGGGGTTGCAGCCGGCGTCCGGCAGGCGGAACTCCAGGCGGCCATAGGGCACCCGGACCATGGCCGAGCGGTTGTTGGCGCCAAAGGCGATGAAGGCCGGGGCCCAGGTGGCGCCGGACAGCGAGTTGCCGACCACCAGGCGCTTGTAGGAGTTGACCGTGGGCGCGGCGAACGCACACAGCGCCGGGCCATGGGCCAGCAGCCCGGCGGCAAAGTGATAGGCCAGCTTCGACAGGCCCATGCCACTCGGGTCGCTGGGGTCGTGAAACAGGTTCTTGCTGGTCGCGCTGCTGATCGACAGGTGGAAGTGCATGCCGTTGCCCGCGCGCTTCGGATCGGGCTTGGGCATGAACGAACAGATCATGCCCATGTCATTGGCGATCTCGCCGGCGGCCATGCGAAAGAAGGTGAAGCGGTCTGCCGACTCCATGGCATCGCTGTAGGTGTAGTTGATCTCGAACTGGCCGTTGGCGTCCTCATGGTCGATCTGGTAGATGTCGAAACCCACCGGCTGCAGGGCTTCAGTCAGGCGCTCCAGGAACTCGCGGGAACGCGACAGGCCCTTGTAGTCGTAGCACGGCTTGTCCAGGGCATCGCTGCTGTCGACCAGTTGCAGGTGGCCGCTGGCATCACGCTTGAACAGACTGAACTCGGGCTCAAGACCGGTGTTGAGGGTCCAGCCACGGTCGCTCAGGCGCTCGACCTGACGTTGCAGCACGTAGCGGCTGTCGTAGGGCCAGGGCTTGCCTTCGACATGACCGATGCACACCACGCGGCCGTAGCCTTTCTGCCAGGGCACCGGGGTCAGCGACGCCAGGTCGCCTCTGGCCATGAAGTCCGGCCCGTGGGGTTCCATGCCCATGCCACAGATGGCAAACCCGGCAAAACCCGCCCCCTCTTCAGCAACCATTTCCAACCCCGAAACCGGCACCGATTTGGTCTTGGACGAACCGTGGATATCGACGAACTGAGCCAGCACGTATTTGATCCCGTGCTCCTCGATCAGCCGCTGTGTTTCGGGTGGCAACATGAGCGTTCACTCCTGGCGAAAGGCAAGACGTTGTGGTTGGGAAGCGTCGTTTCGCTTGCTGACCAGAATATATTCCAATCAGGAAACTTACTTTCCCAATGGGAATGCAATGGCCTTGCCAAGTTTGCTGCCAAGGGTCGCCAGCACCGCGATTGCGGCATTTCCTCTGTATATATGGGAAACTCGTTTTCACCGAGGGAATAATCCGCCGCCGAACGGCCAGCCGGACGCCCTTTCGCACATTCCTGGTGCGAATTTAAAATTATCGAACGGAAACCGTGCACAGCCGATGAACATGCCTGACGAACAACCACCCAAGTTGAAGCTCGAGCAGTACCTGGGGATCCAGATCAAGCGCCAGCGCCAGGCCCAGGAGTTGAAACTGGCCGATGTGGCGCGCATCGCCGGGATCAGCCAGGGCATGTTGAGCAAGATCGAGAATGCCCAGGTGTCCACCAGCCTGGACATCCTCAGCCGCCTCTGCGACGTGCTCGGCATGCCGATGTCCAAGCTGTTCAGCCAGTACGATCAGCAAGGCGGCAGCGCGCTGCTGGTCAAGCACGACGAGGGCCTGGAGGTGGTGCGTCGCGGCACCGAGAAAGGCCACACCTACCACCTGCTCAACCACACCCGTGGGCCGAAGAAGAGTTTCGAGGCGTACATGGTGAGCATGGACGACGCCAGCGAGGAGTTCCCGACCTTCTCCCACCCCGGCACGGAGTTCCTGCACCTGCTCGAAGGCGAGTTGGTCTACCGCCACGGCAACCAGCTGTACGCCATGGAAGCCGGCGACAGCCTGACCTTCGACGGCGAGATTCCCCATGGCCCGGAGAAGCTGGTGCAGGTGCCGATCCGCCTGCTGTCGATCATGAACTACGGCGCCTCGGGGGAGTAAGGCCAGCGCGCTCCCCCCTGCGCGCAGAATTTCCCACCAGTTAAAAAAGTTTCCAGAAACTTCTGGACGCTGCCTGTCCTTTCGCCTATAAAACCGCAAAAAGAATATTTAATTCCTGACAGGAATTTTTATTCACCAAAAAAATGACTGTTCACCGCTGAATTTCGCTTTGCGCCGAGCTGCCGTCACTTTCCAGAGGACATGCCATGCAACACGAAAAGAACCCTTTCATTCTCAAGATCAGCTGTCCGGCGACCTCCGGCATTGTCGCGGCGGTGGCCTCGTATCTGGCCGGCAATGGCTGCTACATCGGTGAAATGGCGCAGTTCGACGACGACTTCAGCGGCAAGTTCTTCATGCGCGCGGTGTTCCGTTTCAACGACGGCCACAGCGGCGACATCGCCCAGCTCAAGGCCGGTTTCGCCGAGGTTGCCCAGGCCTTCGACATGGGCTGGGAACTGCACGACACCCGCGAACCGATGCGCGTGCTGCTGATGGTCAGCAAGTTCGACCATTGCCTCACCGACCTGCTGTACCGCTACCACAAGGGCGAGATGGACATGACCATCACCGCCATCGTCTCCAACCACCTGGACCTGCGGCCCATGGCCGAGCGCGAGGGCATCCGCTTCATCTATCTGCCGGTGACCAAAGAAACCAAGGCCCAGCAGGAGGCGGCACTGATGAAGGTGGTCGACGAAACCGGCACCGAGCTGGTGGTACTCGCCCGCTACATGCAAATCCTCTCGGACGACCTGTGCAAGCAACTCTCGGGCCGGGCGATCAACATCCACCACTCGTTCCTGCCCGGCTTCAAGGGTGCCAAGCCCTATCACCAGGCCTACGAACGCGGCGTGAAGCTGATCGGCGCCACCGCGCACTACGTCACCAGCGACCTGGACGAGGGACCGATCATCGAGCAGGAAGTGCAGCGGGTGGACCATGTCTACCTGCCGGATGATCTGGTCGCCACCGGGCGCGACACCGAAACCGTGGCCTTGTCCAAGGCGGTCAAGTACCACCTGGAACATCGTGTCTTTCTCAACAACGACAGAACGGTGGTCTTCCGGTGAGTACCTCCAAGCTGATCGATGGCAAGGCCGCCGCCGCGCGGGTATTGGCCCAGGTCAAGAGCGATGTCCAGGACCTGAAGAAGGCGGGTATCGAACCGGCCCTGGCGGTGATTCTTGTCGGCCAGGACCCGGCCAGCCAGGTCTATGTACGCAACAAGATCCTGCGTGCCGAAGAGGCCGGGATCCGCTCGCTGGAATACCGTCTGGGCGCCGATACGACCCAGGCGCAGCTGCTCAATCTGATTACCGAATTGAACGAGGACGAGAGCATCAACGGCATCCTGCTGCAGTTGCCGCTACCGGCCCATATCGAGGAAACCTGTGCCTTGCAGGCGATCGCTCCGGACAAGGATGTCGACGGTTTCCACAGCGAAAACGTCGGCGGTCTGAGCCAGGGCCGCAACGTACTGACGCCCTGCACCCCCAGCGGCTGCCTGCAACTGCTGGAAGATGCCTGTGGAGACCTGAGCGGCAAGCACGCGGTGGTCATCGGCCGCTCGAACATCGTCGGCAAGCCGATGGCCGCCCTGCTGCTCAAGGCCCACTGTTCGGTCACCGTGCTCCACTCGCGCAGCATCGATGCCCAGGCCCTGTGCCGCCAGGCCGACATCGTGGTCGCCGCCGTCGGCCGCCCGCGCCTGATCGATGCCAGCTGGCTCAAGCCCGGTGCGGTGGTGATCGACGTTGGTATCAACCGCATCGACGACGCCGGGCGCAGCCGCCTGGTCGGTGATGTCGACTTCGACAGCGCCCTGCCCCAGGTCTCGGCCATCACCCCGGTTCCCGGTGGCGTCGGCCCGATGACCATCGCATTCCTGATGAAAAACACGGTGACCGCTGCCGTTCAGCAGGCCCACGCACAACGCCGTCACCTGGAGGCACTATGCCATTCCATCTATTGAAATACGGGCTCAGTTCGCAATACCCGGTAGAGGTCGACCTGCCCGCGCCGAAGGAACTCAAGCCGTCCTATGACGTGGTGATCATCGGCGGCGGCGGCCATGGCCTGGCCACCGCCTATTACCTCTCGAAGTACCACGGCATCAGCAATATCGCGGTGCTGGAAAAGGGCTATCTGGGTGGCGGCAATACCGCGCGCAACACCGCGGTGATTCGCTCCAACTACCTGACCAGCGAGGGCGTGCGCTTCTACGCCGAGTCGGTGCGGATGTTCGAAGGCCTGTCCAACGAATTCGACTTCAACATCATGTATTCCCATCGCGGCCAACTGACCCTGGCCCACACCGACGCCACCGTGCGTTCGTTCCGCCAGCGCGCCGAGGTCAACAAGCACTTCGGCGGCCGTACCGAAATGATCGATCGCCAGCAGATCCGCGAACTGGTGCCGATGCTCAACCTCGACCCCGGGCATCTGCCGGTGCTCGCCGGCCTGTGGCACATCGACGGCGCCACCGCCCGCCACGACGCGGTGGCCTGGGGTTATGCCAAACAGGCGGCCAAGCGTGGCGTGGAGATCCACCAGCTCACCGAAGTCCAGGAACTGGTCATCGACAACGGCACGATCACCGCCGTCAAAACCAATCGCGGCACCATCCGCTGCGGCTGCGCGGTCCAGGCCGTGGCCGGCATGAGTTCGCAACTGATGAAAAAGGCCGGCATCCGCTCGCCGATCCAGACCTTTCCCCTGCAGGCCATGGTCACCCAGCCGTTCAAGCCGTTCCTCGATCCGCTGGTGAGTTCCTCGGCCCTGCACTGCTACGTGCAGCAGACCAGTCGCGGCGAAGTGGTGTTCGGCGGCGGTTCCGACCCGTACCCGCTGTTCAACACCCGCTCGACCCTGGACCTGAAGGAAAGCCTGCTGGCCCACGCCATCGAGATGTTCCCGTTTCTGGCCAACGCCAAGCTGATGCGCCAGTGGGCCGGGATCACCGACATGACCCCGGACTACAGCCCGATCATGGGCCTGTCGCCGGTGAAGAACTACTACCTGGACGCCGGCTGGGGCACCTGGGGCTTCAAGGCCACGCCGATCTGCGGCAAGACCATGGCCGAACTGGTCGCCAGCGGCGGCCAGGTGCCGGAGCTGATCAAGCCGTTTGGCCTGGAGCGTTTTTCGACCTTCCAGCAAGTCAACGAAATGGGCGCGACAGCGGCCAGCCACTGAGGAGCGGCACATGAAAGTGATGAATTGCCCGCTCAACGGGCCACGCAACATCAGCGAATTCACCTACGGCGGCGAATTCAAGCCGATGCCCGACCCGCACACCTGCAGCGATGCGCAATGGGCCGACTACGTGTTCAACAGCGAGGACACCCTCGGCGTGGTCCGCGAATGGTGGATGCATAACCCGTCCAGCTACTGGTTCCTGGTCGAGCGGCACACCGGCAGTGACGAGATCCTGCGGACCTTCGATCCCCGCGAACTGTTCGACACCCGCGTTGACTTCACTGCCGCGCCCACCCAGGAGACCGTGCGATGAACCGCCTCCCCGTACCCATGGGCCTGCTGATCGACCGCAGCCAGCCGCTCGACTTCAGTTTTGACGGCAAGCCGTACCAGGGCTTTGCCGGTGACAGCATCGCCAGCGCCCTGCTCGCCCATGGCCGCTTCCTGCTCTCGCGCTCGTTCAAGTACCACCGCCCGCGTGGCCCGCTGACCATGGCCGGCCAGGACGCCAACACGCTGGTGCAATTGCCGCGCGAACCCAACGTGCTGGCCGATACTCACCTGCTGGAAAGCGGCGAGCAGGTCACCGGGCAGAACTTCAGCGGCTCGCTGGACAACGACCGGGATGCCTACCTCGGCAAGTTCTCACGGTTCATGCCGGTAGGTTTCTACTACCGCTCGTTCTACAAGCCCCGGGGCGCCTGGAAGCTGTGGGAGCCGATCATCCGCAAAAAGGCCGGCCTGGGCGTGCTCGACCTGAGCTTCAAGCCCGAGTATTACGACAAGGCCTATCTGTTCGCCGACCTCGCGGTGATCGGTGCAGGCCCTGCCGGCCTACAGGCGGCCCTGGTCGCCGCCGATGCCGGCGCCCAGGTGCTGCTGATCGAGCAGCAGCCGATCCTCGGCGGTTCGCTGACCTACGCCCGCTTCGACCTCGAAGGCCGCCGTGCCGACAGTCTGCGCCGGGAGCTGGTCGATGCAGTGGAGCGCCACGCCAATATCCGCGTGCTGAAGAACGCCACCTGCAACGCCTGGTTCACCGACAACTACCTGCCAGTGATCCAGGGCAAGCGCCTGTACAAGGTCCGTGCAACCCAGTGCCTGATCGCCAGCGGTTCGTTCGACCAGCCGGTGATCTTCCGCAACAACGACCTGCCCGGGGTGATGCTCAGCAGCGCCGCGCAACGGCTGATGAAGCTCTATGCGGTCAAGCCGGGCAAGCGCGCCGTGGTCCTGACCGGCAACGATGACGGTTATCTCGCCGCACTGGACCTCAGTGATCAGGGGGTCGAGGTCGCCGCCCTGGTCGACATGCGCGCCCACCCGGCCAATCGCGAGTTGCTGCTGGCACTGGAGAAACGCGGTATCCCCTGCCATCCCGGCAGCACGGTGTACGAGGCCCTCCCTGAAAAAGGCCTGCGCCATGTCAGCGGCGCCGATATCCGCAAGATCACCGGACAAGGCCAGGTTGCCCAGCAGGGCCTGATCGTGGACTGCGACCTGCTGTGCATGTCCGGCGGCTACATGCCGGTTTATCAACTGATGTGCCAGGCCGGTGGCAAGCTGGCCTATGACGATCAACTGGCGGAATTCACCCTCAGCGGCCTGCCGAAGAACCTTAGCGTTGCCGGCTCGGCCCATGGCTACCATGCGCTGGACAACGTCCTGGCCGATGCCAGTCATGCCACAGCGCAAATCGTTGCTGCACTGAAGCTGGAACTCGCCGCCCAACCGTTGCCGATGCGTGCCGAAGCCCAGGTCAACTTTCCCTGGCCGATCTTCCCGCATCCCAAGGGCAAGGATTTCGTCGACTTCGATGAAGACCTGCAAGTGTGCGACATCATCAACGCCACCCGGATCGGCTACCGCGATGTGCAGTTGGTCAAGCGTTTCTCCACGGTGGGCATGGGCCCGTCCCAGGGGCGTCATTCGGCCTTGCCGACGGCACGCCTGGTCGCCGCCTCGACCCAGCGCAGCGTCAGCGAGACCGGCGTGACCACCGCACGGCCACCGTTCGAAGCGGAAAAGCTCGCCCACGTCGCCGGTCGTGCCTTCGACCCGTACCGACAGACTCCGATGCACCGGCGCCATCTGGATGCCGGGGCAAAGATGATGCCCGCCGGGATCTGGCAACGCCCGGCCTACTACGGCAAGCCGAGCGAACGGGACGCCTGCATGCAGGCCGAGGCACTGCATGTGCGCAACAAGGTCGGCATCATCGACGTTTCGACCCTCGGCGGCCTGGACGTGCGAGGCCCGGACGCGGCCGAACTGCTCAACCGGATGTACACCTTCGCCTTTCTCAAGCAGCCGGTAGGCCGCTCACGCTATGCGCTGATGACCAACGAACACGGGGTGGTCATCGATGACGGCGTCTGCGCACGTTTCGCCGACAACCACTTCTATGTGACGGCCACCACCAGTGGGGTGGATCGCATCTACCAGCAGATGCTCAAGTGGAATGCCCAGTGGCGGCTGGACGTCGATATCGCCAACGTCACCGCAGCGATTTGCGCGGTCAACGTGGCGGGGCCGGACTCGCGCAAGGTGCTGGAGCAGGTGTGCAGCGATCTGGACCTGTCGGCCGCAGGCTTCCCCTACCTGGCCGTGCGCCAGGGTACGGTGGCCGGGATCAAGGCCCGTCTGCTACGGGTCGGCTTCGTCGGTGAACTGGGTTACGAAATCCACGTTCCGGCCCGCCATGCGCTGAAACTGTGGGACGCACTGATGGCGGCCGGCAAGGCCTGCGACCTTCGCCCGTTCGGCGTCGAAACCCAGCGCCTGCTGCGCCTGGAAAAAGGCCACGTGATCATCAGTCAGGACACCGATGGCATGACCCACCCGGCCGAGATCGACATGGGCTGGGCGGTCAGTCGCAACAAGCCGTTCTTCGTCGGCCGCCGTTCGGTGGACATCCTCGAAGCCCAGCCGCAGAAACGCAAGCTGGTCGGTTTCACGCTGCCCAAGGCCAGCCCGCAACCCTTGGAAGGCCATCTGGTGCTCAAGGGACCGGACATCAGCGGCAACGTGACCTCCTGCGAATACTCGCAGACCCTCGACCGCATCATTGGCCTGGCCTATGCCGCCTTCGACCAGGCCACGCCCGGACAACAGATTCCGATCCGGGTCGAGGGCGGCGTGATCGTCCAGGCCACGGTGGTGAAGCTGCCGTTCTTCGACCCTGAAAACCAGCGCCAGGAGCTCTGACATGTCCAGTCTCATTACCGAACGCCCTATCGCGCCGGCCTCGCTTGCAGCCGGCACGCTTCCTCCGTGTGCGCTGAGCGACCTGACCGGGCTGCCCCGGGTCGGCTTTCGAGGCACGCAGAGCGCGACCTACCTGCAGGCCCGTGGGTTTACCCTGCCGGAGGCGCCCAATCGCGCCATTACCCAGGAGGATGGCAGCCATGTGGCGCGCCTGTCGCAGACCGAGTACCTGATCCTCGGCAGCCTGGCCGACCGTGGCGAGCGCATCGCCCAAGAGGAAGCGCGCTGGGAACTGGACCACAGCGCCAACTACCTGCTGCCACGCCAGGACAGTCACGCCTGGCTGCAGTTGAGTGGCGTGTGCATCGCCGAGGTCATGGCCAAGCTGTGTGGTGTCGACCTGCGCGCCCAGGCCTTTGCTCACGGCGCCGTGGCCCAGACTTCGGCGGCGCGGATCAACGTGATCGTGATCAACCTCGGCGGCAGCGCCCAGCCGACGTTCCAGATCCTCTGCGACCGCGCTTCGCTGGAGTACTTCAGGGAAGCCCTGCTCGACGCCATGGCCGAGTTCGACGGGCAACTGTTGCACCTGGAGACCTTGTAGCAAGCCTGCCCCGTGGGTGCCCGCACCCACGGGGGTCAGGAAAACTGCTGAGCGGGAAAGCGCCGCGCGCGGCAGCCCCTTTCAGTTCTCCCCCTCGGGAAACGGCAGGCTCAACAACCACTCACTGAACGCCACCAGCGAAGGCAGGTTCTGGTAGCGGTTGGCATACGCCAGGTAATAGCGCCTGCCGCTTTCCATCGGTTCAAACAGCACGACCAAACTGCCGGCCTTGATCTCATCCTGCACCAGCACTCGCGGCACCAGGCCGATGCCAATCCCCGCCATCGCCGCCTGAATCAGGTGGCCGGTGAGTTCGAAGCTCGGGCCCTGGCGCATCAGGCGATGATCCAGGCCGTTGTGTTCGAACCAATCCGACCAGGCATTGGGGCGGGAGACGACATTGAGCAACGAATGGCTGGTGGCGATCTCGGCTGGCGTGGTCGAGCGGTACTCGGGCAAGGCCGAAGGGCTGGCGACCACCACCAACTCTTCGCTCAATAATGGGTGGGACATGAACCCCGGCCATGAGCCGGAGCCGGCGTAGATGATCGCGTTCATTTCGCCGGCGGCGCTGGCCAGGTCGGCCTGGATGATCCGCGAATGGATGTGCACGACGATATCCGGGTGCTTGGCGTAGAAGTCATTCATGCGCGGCAGCAGCCACTTCGAGCCGAAGGTGGGCAGCACGCCCAGGTGCAACACGCCTTCCTGGGAGCGAAAGGCGATGGTCTTGAGGGTCGCGCTGCGAATCCGCCCCAGGGCCGCCGACAGCTCATGCTGATACAGAGCCCCGGCGGCCGTCAGTTCGATCCGCCGACCGTCACGCTGAAACAGCTCGACACCCAGCAACGCCTCCAAAGCCTGCACCTGCCGGCTGACCGCGCTCTGGGTCAGCAGCAGTTCGTCGGCAGCCTTGGTAAAGCTGCCATGCCGGGCCGCCGCTTCGAAGGCCACCAGGACCGACATGGAGGGAGTGAGGCGTCTGGGATTCATTCATAAAGCTCATGCAAAGGCTGCGTGTTTTACGTTTGCCAGGGGGGCGGCATCCACGAATAATCGAAACTATACCGTTTCGCCCGGATGCCAGCTCAACCTTGAGCATACGTTAAGCGAATATAAAAACGAATCAGCCTGCAGGAACCGCCCCGAATGATCGCCCGCCTCGCCCCCGACCACGGCCAAACCGATGCCTATGCACGCTTTCTCAAACAATTGGGCAACGAAGGCTTCCAGGGGGAAATCGCTGGCGACCTGGGTTCGCGGACCGTGCTCGCCACGGACAACTCGATTTACCAGCGTTTGCCGCAGGCGGCCGTGTTTCCGAAAACCTACGCGGATGTCGAACTGGTGGCGAAGCTCGCCGCCCATCCGCAGTACCGCTCCGTGGTGCTCACCCCGCGCGGCGGCGGCACCGGCACCAACGGCCAGTCACTGACCGACGGCATCGTGGTCGACCTGTCCCGCCACCTGAACGGCATTCTCGAAATCAACGTCGAGGAGCGTTGGGTGCGGGTGCAGAGCGGTGTGGTCAAGGACCAACTGAATGCCGCGCTGAAACCCCATGGGCTGTTCTTCGCCCCCGAGCTGTCCACCTCGAACCGCGCGACCATCGGCGGGATGATCAACACCGACGCCAGCGGCCAGGGCAGTTGCACCTACGGCAAGACCCGCGATCACGTGCTTGCGCTCTCCACCGTGCTACTCGGTGGCCAGCGCCTCGACAGCCAGCCCCTGGCTGCCGAACAGGCCGACCGCGAAGCGGCCCGGCAGGACCGGATCGGCAGCGTCTACCGCTGCACACGCGACATCGCCGACCAGCAGGCACAACTGATCAAGGACACCTTCCCCCCGCTCAACCGCTGCCTGACCGGCTACGACCTCGCGCACCTGCGTGAAGCAGACGGCGGCTTCAACCTCAACAGCATCCTCTGCGGCTCCGAAGGTTCGCTGGGTTTCATCATCGAAGCCAAACTCAACGTGCTGCCCATTCCGCGCCACAGCATCCTGGTGAACGTGCAGTACACCGCGTTCATGGATGCGTTGCGCGACGCCAAGGCACTGATGGCGCTCAAGCCGCTGTCGATCGAGACCGTGGACTCCAAGGTGCTGCGACTGGCGATGCAGGACATCGTCTGGCATGGCGTTGCCGAGTACTTCCCGCCTATCCCCGGTCAGCAGACCCTGGGCATCAACCTGATCGAGTTCAGCGACGACGACCAGGAGAGCCTGGAGCGGCGCGTCCATGACTTCATCGAACACCTGAAGAGCGATACCAGCGTGGTGCGCCTGGGCCATACCCTGGCCGTCGGCAGCGAGGCGGTGACGCGCGTCTACACCATGCGCAAACGCTCGGTGGGCCTGCTCGGCAACGTACAGGGCGAGGCGCGGCCGCAGCCATTCGTGGAAGACACCGCCGTGCCGCCGGAAAACCTCGCCGACTTCATCGCCGAGTTCCGCGCCCTGCTCGACTCGCACCAGCTCGAATACGGTATGTTCGGCCACGTCGACGCCGGTGTGCTGCACGTGCGGCCGATCCTCGACATGAAGGACCCGCGCCAGGCGGCGCTGATCCGGCCGATTTCCGATGGCGTGGCCGCGCTCACGCAAAAGTACGGTGGTTTGTTGTGGGGCGAGCATGGCAAGGGCCTGCGCTCGGAGTATTCCCCGGCCTACTTCGGCCCGCTGTACCCGTCGCTGCAGGCGATCAAGGCGGCGTTCGATCCGTTCAACCAGCTCAACCCCGGCAAGATCGCCACGCCGTCGAGCGTCAGCGAGGCCACGCTGACCAAGGTCGACGAAGTCGTGCTGCGCGGCGAACTCGACCGGCAGATCGACGAGCGGGTCTGGCAGAGCTACCACACCGCCGCCCACTGCAACGGCAACGGTGCCTGCTACAACTTCGATCCGAATGACGCGATGTGCCCGTCGTGGAAAGCCACGCGCAACCGTATTCATTCGCCCAAGGGCCGTGCCTCGCTGGTGCGCGAATGGCTGCGGCTGCAGGGCGCCCAGGGCGTCGACCTGATGGGCAACGTGGCGCAGCGCTTCAGTGTCGGCAACCTGCTGACCAGGGTTCGTAATACCGTCGGCAAGCAGTTGGGCGAAAAAGACTTCTCCCACGAAGTGTATGAGGCGATGGCCGGCTGCCTGGCGTGCAAGTCCTGCGCGGGCCAGTGCCCGGTGAAGGTCAACGTGCCGGACTTCCGCTCGCGTTTCCTTGAGCTGTACCACCACCGCTACCTGCGCCCGCTGAAGGACTATGTGGTCGGTTCGCTGGAGTACAGCATTCCGTACATCGCCCGCTTCCCACGGTTGTACAACGCAATGATGAACGCCCGGCCGGTGAAGTTCCTGCTTGAGCACGTGGTCGGCATGGTCGACAGCCCGCTGCTGAGCCTGGTGGACTTTCACGCGGTTTGCGCACGCTGGAACGTGAAGGTGGCCACGGCGCACACGCTGTCGAAACTGAGTGAGGAACAGCGTCGGCGCAGCGTGGTCATTGTGCAGGACGCCTTCACCCGTTACTTCGAGACGCCGCTGGCGGCCGAGTGGATCGAGCTGATCGCGCGCCTGGGCTACGCCATCTACCTGGCACCCTTCGCGCCCAACGGCAAGCCGTTGCAGGTGCAGGGTTTCCTCGGTGCGTTCAAGAAGGCCGCGGCCCACAACGCCAAGGGCCTGAAGGCGCTGGAAGCCTATGGCATTCCGCTGGTGGGGCTCGACCCGGCAATGACCCTGGTCTACCGCCAGGAATACGCCAAGACCCTGGAACAGGACGCCGCGCCACGCGTGGTGCTGGCCCAGGAATGGCTGGCGAGCGCCCTGCCGACGCTACCGACGCCGGACGCGCCACAGACCTACCAATTTCTGCCGCACTGCACCGAGCGGACCAACGAGCCGGCGAGCGTCGAGCAATGGAAAAAGGTCTTCGACGGCTTTGGCCTGAAGTTGCAGGTACTGGCCAGCGGTTGCTGCGGCATGTCCGGTACCTACGGGCATGAGACCCGCAACGTGAAGACCTCGCAGGTCATCTACGCACAATCCTGGCAACCGCTGGTGGAACGCTACCAGCCCAGTGGCCGCTTGCTTGCCGATGGCTACTCCTGCCGCAGCCAGGTGAAACGCCAGGCCGGTGAAGTGGTGCTGCACCCGTTGCAGGTGCTGCTGGGTCAGCTTCGCGAACGCGGCTGCGTCGAGGGACAGCCCGTCAACGGTTAAGCGGGTTACTCGCTCGGCAATTGCTCCGCCTGGTCATTGAAGCTGTGACCAGGTGGAGCTCTCCTGAACCCGGGAATGGAATCTCCCAGCGCCATGATGTTATGTTATCACATAATTAATGGAGATTTTATTTTGAAACAACGAGCCCCCCTGCTGGCAAGCTTCACACTCGGCCTTCTCGGACAGCCGGTGTCAGCAGCGCCTACCTTGATGCTGGAAGAAATATCGATCACCGAATCCTATGTCGAGGAGCGTGCCGACGGCCCCGTACAGGGTTATCGGGCCACCCGCTCGGCGACCGCAACCCGAACCGACACCGACCTGCGCGATACCCCGCAGAGCATCGACGTGGTGCCGGCGCAGGTGCTCAAGGACCTCAATACCACCCGTATCGACAGAGCGCTGGACTTTGCCGGTGGGGTCTCGCGACAGAACAACTTCGGCGGCCTGACCTTCCTCAATTACAGCGTACGCGGCTTCACCACCGGCGAACTGTATAAAAACGGCTTTGCTATCAACCGTGGCAGCTACAGTGCTCCCGACACGTCCAACATCGAACGCATCGAGGTCCTCAAAGGCCCTGCCGCAAGCCTCTATGGTCGCGGTGACCCGGGCGGCCTCGTCAATATCGTGACCAAACGCCCGCAGGCCGAAGCCTTCAGCACCCTGAACATCAGCGCCGGCACCTGGGACCGTTATCGCACCAGTATCGACCTCAATTCGCCACTCGACAGCGAAGGCAACCTGCTGGGCCGGGTCAACATGGCCGTAGAAGATAACGGCAGCTTTCGCGAGCATGTCGACAGCGAACGGCGGATCGTCAGCCCGTCATTGAGCTGGCAGCTCTCTCCCGATACCAGGCTGATGCTCGACACTGAATTCTCGCGTACCGAAACGGTGTTCGACCGTGGCATCCCGGCTGTCAACGGTGAGCTGGGGTCGGTCAAGCGCTCGGCGTTCATGGGTGAGCCAAACGACGGACAGATCCGCAACGATAACCAGACCCTCGATCTTGCACTCGAGCACTACCTGAACGATGACTGGAAACTGCGCCTGGCCAACCATTACACCCAGGGTACGCTCAAGGGCGCCAGTTCCGAACCACAGGCGCTGGTCGGCACCACCCTCACCCGCTTTTACCGTGAGCGCGATTTCGAATGGAATGACAACATCACCCAGGCCGAACTGCATGGCACCTTCGAGTGGGCCGGCTGGCAACACCAGACCCTGACCGGCCTGGAATACGAAAACTACCGCAACAGCCAGAAATACCCCCAGAGCGCCACTCTGTTGAGCTATGGCCTGGACATCTACAACCCCGTCTATGGTCAGGCCAAACCGGCCCTGACCCGCCCCAACGATTTCTTCGAGCGCACCGAGAGCTACGCCCTCAATCTGCAGGACCAGATCGCCTTCACCGACCGTTTGCGTGGCCTGGTTGGCGTAAGGCTTGAGCGGGTCAAACAGACCTCACTGAACCGCACCACGGCGGCCAGCAACAGCCAGGAAAAGGACGTGGTCACGCCACGCGCGGGTCTGCTCTACCAGCTCACCCCGCAGGTCGGCGTGTTCGCCAACGCCTCGACCTCCTTCAAGCCCAACACCATCGGTACCCAGGGCCAGGTCTACCAGCCGGAGAAGGGCCTGGGTTATGAGGCGGGGCTCAAGCTCGACCTCTTTGATAGCCGTATCGGCGCCACGCTCGCGTTGTTCCAGATCGACAAGGAGAACGTCGTCACGACCGATGCCACGGGTGAAAGCGTCGCCGCCGGCAAGGCCCGTAGCCGAGGGCTGGACCTGCAGTTCAGCGGCCAGGTCAGCGATGCCGTCCGGGTGATCGGCGCCTATGCCTACATTGATGCCGAAGTGACCCGTGGCGACGCCAGCTTACCCAAGGGTAGCGACCTGCTCGGTATTGCACGCAACAGCGGCAGCGTCATGGGCGTGTATGAATTTCAGGACGGCCCTCTGCACGGCTCGGACTTCGGTGCAGCCTTCAACTATGTCGGCGAGCGCTCCGGCCAGGCCGGCAGCCGCTTCACCCTGCCCTCGTACAACACCGTCGACCTGCTGGCGCATTACAAGGCCAGTGACCAGCTGACGCTGGGGCTGAACCTGAACAACCTGTTCGATCGCACGTACTACGAGCGTGCCTACAACAGCAGTTGGGTCCTGCCTGGCGAGCCACGCAACCTCAGTCTCAGCCTCATGCTCAACCTCTGACCGTCCTGTTCGTTCAAACAGCGACGGCCCGTTCGTGGGTGTATCGGCGAATCGAGGCCACCAGGCCGACCACCCCCAGGGAAAACAGGGTGCTGACCAGCGTGACCGTATCCGCCTGGTCCCCCACCACCCACTGCGACGCGACCAGAGGCCCACAGGCACTGCCCAGCAGTTGCATGGCCGGGATCAGGATCGCCACCCGCCCGCTCGGGTCCAGGCGCAGCGCCAGGCGGATCTGGAAGGGCGTGAGCGACAACCAGACGAAGCCGAACACCCCACAGAGCAACAGGAAGCCGAAGGCCCCACCCGGAATCGAGGCGTGCATGCCCAACCCGACAGCGGCCAACACCAGGGCCGCCATCGCCAGCATCGACAACTCCGGGATACGCCGCACCATCAGGGTGCCGAAGGCGCCACCCAGCACCTGCATGAACAGGGTGCCTGCGATCAGCCACTGGGCACCGGGCCCATCCAGGCCGACCGATTTGCCCAATGGTTCCAGATAGGCCCACAGGGCACCGATCGCACAGAGCTGGCCGAACACGATGAGCAGGAGCAACACCGGTCCCGTCGACCAGACAAACCCCGTGTCCCGGCCCTCTTCCAGGATCGCCGGCAACCGCTCAGGCTGCCAGCGCACCAGCATCAGCACGCCCAAGGTCAACACGGCGAGCAAGACAAATCCGCCCGCAATGCCGAGCCGTGGCAGGACGGTGAATGCCAACAACGCGGCAATGGCCGCCTGGGCCAGGGTCTGCAACAGCATGAACAGGCCCGATAGGCGATCCGGGTCGGCGGCCCGCAACAGCAGGCTGACCGCGCCCCACACCAGCACGCCCTGGGCGAACCCGGCCAGGGTGCGCACCGCCATCAGCGAACCGTCGTTCATGGCCTGCAGCGTGGCGACGTCCATGCAGACGGCAACCAGGGCCGCCACGACCATCAACAGACGAAAGCGCACCCGCGATTGCAGGATATCGCCGAGGACGACACCCAGGCCCAGGGACACGATCTCGCCCATGGCGACGATACCGACCCCCTCCATCGACAGGCGACCCGCCGCCAGCAACTCCCCCAGCAGCAATGGCTGCAGACCAATCATCAGTGTGCCGATCGAGCCCAGGGCAAGGGCTGCAATCACATGGCTACGGCCAAACGTAGAGGTGGCTTTCATTCTTGTTATCCCCCTGGACGACTCAATAACCACGGATTTCCTGAGGCAACTGTCCGCTGGCATAGGCTTGTGCGGCCCTCTTCTCGTCCTTGAGCAAACGGCCGTTGGCAATGAAATCGATCAGCCAGGGCAACTGGCTGATGCGCTTCCCGGTTGCCTTGGCCAAGGTATAGGCCTTGGCGCACTTTTCGAACAGTTCGGCGTTGAGCGCCATGCGCGCGGAGGTGGTGCCCAGGCATACGGGAATCCCCCGAATCAGCAGGCTGTTGCCCCCGGCCTTCAGGGTACGCGGTAATTCCCGCTCATGCCCGGCCGGGGGTCCCATATGCCCCAGGTGGCGGGCCTGTTCGTCGAAGAGCACCGGCAATTGCCCACCGAAGCCGGCCAGGCAGAAACCAAACGTGCCGCCGCCCATCAGGATTGCCCCCACATCGGGACGCGCGCGGTAGATCGCGGCATGCGTGACCACCTGGGCGTCATCGCCCGCCGGGGCCTGCCAGTCGAACGTCTGCGGGTCGCCCTTGAGCACCCGGCCCACCAGCATCGAGCGGCCGCCCGGTACCCGAATCGAAAAGCTGGCGTCAGGTTCGACGACCTGGTTCGCCAGGCGCTGGCGCAGATCCAGCCATTGTTGCCGTATGACCGTATTCATGAGCCGCCCCCTTACACCAGTTGAAAAACGTTATCGAAACGTTCGAGCGCGTCGTCGATCACCGCGTCGGTATCGGCCAGGCTGGTGTAGATCCGGCTACCGGCCAGGGTGATCAGACCATGCGCGGTGTAAGCGGCGCCCATCTCCTCCATCATGTGTTTGCGGCTTTTCGCCTCGTGGCGGGCCCGCAGCAACTTGATCGGGTTACTGGTATCGAGCAGCAGGACCCCGGAGGTCTGCAAGTGCACGATGGAGCCGATGTTATAGGCGACATAGGGCAGACCTCGGCGCGCGATGATCTCTTCCAGGCCCGCCCGCAGCCGGTCGCCCGCCCGGCCCGCGACACCCGCCGCATCCAGTTTCTGCGCCTCGCGCAAGGCGTAGTAACCCGCCACGCAAGACAGCGGGTTGGCGGACAAGGTACCACCGACAAAAGCACGCCTGGCGGAGGTGCCGATACCGCCCGCCAACAGTTCCATCACGTCACGGCGCCCACCGATGGCACCGGCCATGGGGTAGCCTCCGGTCAGGCATTTGCCGAGGACGGTGATGTCCGGCATGACATTGAAGTAAGCCTGTGCGCCGCCCATGCCCGCACGGAACCCGGTCACCACCTCGTCGAAAACCAGCAGCGTGTCGAACTCATCGCAGAGCTTGCGCAACTGCCGGTTGAAATCCGGGTGAACGGGACGCGTACCACTTTCAGGGCCGAACGGCTCGACGATGATCGCCGCAGTGCCGCCGCGCAACCGATTGATCAGCAACCGTCGCCGCAGGGCTTCAAGGTTGTTCGGTGGACTCTCCTGGGTGCAACCGGTGGCCCCCCGGGGAATGCCGACCGCTTCCAGCCGCCCCGTTCCAGGCAGGCGCATCCCGTACACCAGTTGGTCACTCCAGCCGTGGTAGGCCCCGCCCACCTTGATCACCCACTTCTTGCCGGTGTAGGCACGGGCCAGGCGGATGGCCGCCATTACCGCTTCGGTCCCGGAACCGAGCAGACGCACCATGTCCACCCCAGGCATGACCTCGCAGACCAGTTGCGCCAGCTTGACCTCGTACTCGTGCAGCAAGCCGGTCACCGGGCCGCATTCATCGAGAATGCGATTGACCTGCTCGCGAATGGCCGGGTGATTGGAGCCCAGCAAGGTCGGGCCACCGGCCTGGAGGAAATCGATGTAACGGTTTCCATCGACATCGGTCAGGTACGCGCCCTTGGCCTGCGCAATAGCCAGTGCAAACGGATGGTTGAACGCCAGGTTGTGCTGCACACCGCCCGGGATCACCGTTTTCGCCAGGTCGGCCAGGTGCCTCGAACCTTGGCAACGCTCATCGAAGTAGGCCATCACCCGGTTGAGCGCATCCCGGCGAATCGGCCGGATCGGTTGTTTGACCAGCGCGTCGAAGCGTTGATACAGACTCTCGACGTCCGGCCAGGATGAGATCGCCGCAGACGCGGCAGGGCTGGGTTCAGGCGCGGTAAATACTTGATTCATGGTTGCCTCTACGGACGGTTGAATGAAGGGACCGAGGAAGACGATTCCAGCAGTGCCTCGATCAGGGGCAGCGACGCCGAACGCAGGCCCGGTTGCTCTTGCAGACGCGCGTGGATGTGGTCAAGCAGGTATTGGCGACAGAAGTCTTCGAGCCCCTCCAGGCGCTCAAGCGTTGTTCCAATGTCCGGGCCACAGCAGAGCACGCCGTGATTGCGCATCAGATAGCCGTTGAGGTCGGGACGGATCGCCCGCTCCAGCTTGCTGGCCAGCCAACGGCTGCCGGACGGCGCATACCCCACGATGGGGATTCGTGCCCCGAGCAATTGCCGCGTGGGCGCACGATCCACGACCAGCGCCTCGCCAAACAACGTGCAGGCACTCGCCAGCGGCTGATGGGTATGAATGGTGCACTGCACATCGGCGCGTCGACGCAGCACCCGGGCATGCAGGCTGCTCTCGACCGAGGGGGTTCCCTCACCGGCGACCTTGTGCAGATCCCTGAGGCGAACGATGCACACATCCTTGGCCTGCATGCTGTGGTAATCGACGGCCGACGGCGTGACCGCCATGAACTCGGCGTCGATACGCAGCGCCAGGTTGCCACCGGTCGCGGCAAAAAATCCGAGTCGTGAAAGATGCCGGGACAGCTCCACGACCTGCTGTTGAAAGAGGCTCATCAGTTGTTCTCCGCAGGGTTGAGGCGGCGGTACAGCGGCGCCAGGCGCTTCTGCACTTCCTGGAAGGTGGCAAAACGGTCGTCGTACAGTCCCTTGAGGTGGCGGGACGGCTCATAGGTGCGGTGCGGTCGCTGCAGGCCGGCGATGTCGTCGAACGTCAAGGCGCCCAGGCCCACGGCGGCGATGAAGGCAGAACCACGGGCGTTGGTCTGGATCGGATGGTCGGGCTGATGAATGCGATGGCCGGTGATATCGGCCATGATCTGGCACCACAAATCGGATTGGGCGCCGCCGCCCACCGCCGTGATGGCCTCGTCGGAGCGCCCGAGAAAGCGTCCGAACGGCTCCAGCATCCAGCGGGTATTGAGGGCGATACCCTCGAGAAAGGCACGAATGATGTCTTCGCGTGAATGCTCCAGTTTCAGGTTGAACAATCCGGCCCGCAGGCTCGGATCATCGACTGGAGAGCGCTCGCCACACAGCCAGGGCATATAGATCAGCCCACGGGCTCCCGCCGGTACCCGGGAGGCGATGCGGTCCAGCAACTCATAGACATCCGGATGCTGTTCATCGCTGAGCAACTCGTCAGGGTGATAGATGATCCGGTCGCGCAGAAACGACAGGTTCGCCCCTGCCGCCGTCTGCATGGCCAGCGCCAGGTAGCGCCCGCTGATGGCGCTGGGCACCGCGGCCATGTGGTTGCGCACGCTGGACTTCTTGAAGGGAACGTGCGCGCCGACCCAGGAAGAAGTCCCCAGGTAGAGATGTGTGCAATAGTCACTGACCGCCGCCCCCACCGCCACTGCCGAAGTGTCCGTAGCGCCCGCCACCACACGGGTATCGGGCGACAATCCGAGGGCACTCGCCAGGTCCGGCAGCAGCGGGCCCAGCACTTGCGTGGAACTCACCAGTTCGGGAAGCTTTTGCACATCGATTCCCAGCCCGTCGACCAGGCCCTGGTCATATCGGATGTGCCGCGAGTCACGATTGTCGGTCACCCAGGCCGTCAACATCGAGTCGCCGGTTGCACAGAAGCGCCCGGTCAGTTTCAGGTTCATGTAGTCGAGCACATTGAGGAACTTGTACGTTCGGCGATAACGCTCGGGTTCGTGATCGCAGATAAAGGCGATGTGCCCCGCCGAGTCCTTGCCGGACAGCGAGGGGGCGCCGCCGGTAAGGCGCAGCGAGCGCCACAGTTTCAGCGGTGAGTAACCGCCCAGGTTGAACCGCCCACCGCCAATACGGCGCTTGACCGCGGCTGCGCCCCGCATGTCCAGCCACAGCATGGCATTGCCGATGGCCTGCCCCGAGCGATCCACACAGACGGTCCCCTCGCTCTGGGTGGAGCAACACACGGCGACCACCTGCCGACGCCGGGCCGGGTCCGCCTGCAGCAGCTCGCTTGCGCCCTTGAGAAACGCCGCCCACCAGTCGTCCGGATGCTGCTCGGCACTGACCCCGTTGATGTGCAGGGGCACGCTGTTGAAGACCCAGGCATGCACCTGACCATCCAGAGACACCAGGGCGCATTTGCACCCGGATGTGCCCAGATCCACCGCCAGGACGAGTTGCTCCAGCCCGGCGGCCACCGAAGGCGCCCGGGATACGAAAAATGCAGTCATGGCAACTACTCAGAAGAGACGAGAAACCGAAAAGACCCAGCGACTGTCATCGGTGGAGCGCACATGGTCACCGTCCTGGACCTCGTACAGCTCACGCGCCCGCGTATGCGGCGAGACCCAGTCGACGCCCCAGTCGAAACCCCAGTGCCGATGCGTCAGCCCTACCCCGTAGTCGGAAAAATTGGCCTCGGAGAAATTGGCGATCTGCTGGTAGCCGGCATGCAGCTTCAACTGCGTGTTGTGCGCCAGGGAGTACTTGTAATCGAGGTCATAGAGTGTGCTGCCTCGGGAGTTCTTTTCCCCTCTGGCATAACACTCCAGCGCCTTGGTCGGGTCATTGCTGTACTGCAGCATCGCTCCGCAGACACCGCCGGTGTTCGCTCCCCGATAGGTTTTGGAGAGCACCTGGGCGATGCGCCCTTCCAGCGCGCCATACCCCACCTCGAGCACCGCGAACTGGGAGTTGTAGTTGGTGCTGTGTTCGTCAGTCGGCGTGAAGGTGTCGAAGTCGAAACGATTGGGTGCCTTGAACTGCGCGCCGGGAAACATCTCACTGGCCAGACCCACGCCGAAATGCCAGGCATCCGGATTGCCGAAGCGATAGCCACCGGCGAGCAACACGCCAGCGCCGTCACCGCCGAGAAACTGCTTCTTGCTGACGGTGGTGAACTCGGCCAACGCCACCAATCCACTCTCGTGGGCGATCTGGACCGTGACCTTGGCCCCGGGCCGATTCAACGAGTCGGAAACGCCGCGCGTACGGTTGTCCGAGGCGAGGCGCGCGGTGACATCGATCGCATAACTGGCGGTTGCATCCTCATCCGCCACCGCGAACGCCGGGCTGAGCAGCGGCAGCAGAATCACCGCCAGGGAGTAATGAACATGAGCTTTGCACATAGGATTCTCCTCCTGACCGGGCCGGGTTTACGCAGGGCAGACCGGGGTGGTCGGGAATGTTTCCACGCGCTTGAGGACCTCGGTCTTGCCGAGGATCTCGGTACCGACGAACGCCCTGATATTGAGCAGACCGTCCTTGAGGCGAACGACGCCTTTGTACTTCTTGTGATCACGCGGGTCGTAGACCCAGCCATCACGCCAGGCATCACTGTCGTAGCGGGACATCTGCAGGACATGGGTACCGCAATCGCTGGCAACGGAGGACGCATCCTTGACCCACACCACTTCGCCACACAACATCGATGGCCCCGTCGGACAATCCGCCAGCCGGATGACCGCATCTTCATCCTCGGTGAGCCACAGCCCTTTTGCCTCGGTGGGGCCCTGGGCCGCATAGCCGCTAGCGCAGAGCAATCCAACCAGAGATAACACAACGCCTTGTCTTAGATTCATCGCTTCACCCTTTCATTGATTTTTTTGTTCTACAGAAAAGGCAGTCACACACCGCATCGATCAGTTATGATAGTGATGACTACACGATAGTTATAACTACCATTTTCAACAAAAACAAGCTTTCAATAGTCTTCGCTATCTTTATCTGCTTTTTGCCTGAAGGGACCCCATGGCCAAGTCCACCCCAACGCCCGCCTCGTCCACGACTGCGGGTACCACACTCGAAGCGAAAAAACGCCCCGCCCAGCAACGCGCGACCGAAACCTATGAGCGGATCCTGGACGCGACCTCAAAGATTCTCACCGAGGTCGGCATCGAGCGGCTGTCGACCAACCAGGTGTGCGCGCGGGCGGGGCTGACCCCGCCGGCGCTGTATCGTTACTTTCCCAACAAGTTCGCCCTGCTCAGCGTGCTGGGACAGCGTTTGCTGGAGCGCCAGAACGCCTGCATCGCTCAATGGATAACCCCGCAGGTTCTGACGGGCACGGCCCTTGATCTGGAAACGGCCTTGAGTGGGCTGATCCTCAATACCTACGAGGTGACGCGTGAGACCGAAGGTGGCATGTGGACCCTCAAGGCCTTGCGCGCCGTGCCGGTGCTCGAACATGTACGACTGGACTCCCATCGCCGTATGGCGCGCGAGCAGGTCGACGCGATGATGCTGCTGTTCCCACATGTCGAACGTGAAACGCTGGACGCTGCCATCCGCCTCACGGTGGAAATGATCCACGCGACGGTGGAGATGCTGTTCGACGAAAACATGGACGCGGCGAAGGTCAGCGCAATGATGGCGGCGATGATCGCCAGTCAGTTGGAGCGGATTCGGTGATCACGACGGGCCTGCTCGACTGACTGGCGGCAATAGGGAACATCGTGATTGAGTGAAGGGCTATGGCACACTCTCCCCAACTTCACCCTTCGGAGACTACTGTGCTGCGTACCTTTGAACGATGGCTCGACCCCTTCCCGCCCGACGAGACACCGCCGCCGCCCATGGGCCTGATACGGTTCCTGTGGGCGTGCACACGCGGCGCCCGCGGCTACATCCTCGCCCTGGCGCTGCTGAGCGCCGGCGTGTCGATTTACGAAGCCTGGCTGTTTTCCTTTCTCGGGCAGGTGGTCGACCTGCTGTCCAACTGGAAAGCTGGCGGTGGCGTGAGCGCAGAGGAAAGTCGCGTGCTGTGGGGCATCGGTATTGTCCTGCTGATCAGCATCGGGCTGGTGGCACTGCGCACGCTGATGCAGCATCAGGTCTTGGCAATCAATCTGCCGTTGCGCTTGCGCTGGGACTTCCATCGCCTGATGTTGCGCCAAAGCCTGTCGTTCTTTTCCGATGAGTTCTCCGGTCGGGTCACGACCAAGGTGATGCAAACGGCGCTGGCCGTGCGCGAGGTGCTGTTCACCCTCATCGAAATCCTCCCCGGCATCGGCGTGTATTTCATTGCGATCATCGCCCTGGCCGGCGGCTTCGCCCTGAAGCTGATGCTGCCGTTTGTAGCCTGGATCGCCCTGTTCGGGCTGGTCATGCTGTACTTCGTCCCACGCCTGGGGCAGGTCGGCCAGGAACAGGCTAACGCTCGCTCGTCGATGACCGGGCGGGTCTCGGACGCGTACACCAACATCACCACCGTGAAGTTGTTTTCGCACTCCAAACGCGAGGCGCAATTCGCCCGCGCCGCGATGGAGGACTTCAAGGAGACCGGCTTTCGCCAGATGCGCCTGGTCAGCCAGTTCGAGATCGTCAATCAGGCGCTGGTGGTCGCGCTGATCCTCGGCGCCGGGGGTTATGCGCTGTGGCTCTGGCATCAAGGCGAGATCGGTACCGGGGCCGTGGCGGCGATTACCGCGATGGCCTTGCGGGTCAATGGCATGTCGCACTGGATCATGTGGCAGATGACGTCGCTGTTCGAGAACATCGGCACCGTCCAGGATGGCATGCTCACTCTGACCCGCGGCCCCAAGGTGCAGGACGCGCCGAACGCGGGCGAACTGGTGACTGCGGGCGGCGCGGTGACGTTCGATAACGTCAGCTTCAACTACAACGGTGAACGCCAGGTGCTCGATGGCCTGAACCTGCAGATCCGTCCGGGCGAAAAAATCGGCCTGGTCGGCCGTTCCGGTGCGGGGAAATCCACCCTGATCAACCTGCTGCTGCGTTTCTATGACGTCGACAAGGGCGAGATTCGCATCGATGGACAAAACATCGCCCAGGTCACGCAAGACAGCCTGCGCAGTTCCATCGGCATGGTCACTCAGGATACCTCGCTGTTGCACCGCTCCATCCGCGACAACATTGCCTACGGCCGCCCCGATGCGTCCGACGCGCAAATTCGCGACGCGGCGGCGCATGCCCAGGCCGATGGGTTCATCAACCAGTTGAGCGACCGGCAAGGCCATACCGGCTACGACACGCTCGTCGGTGAGCGGGGTATCAAGCTGTCCGGCGGACAGCGCCAACGCATCGCCATTGCCCGGGTAATGCTCAAGAACGCGCCGATCCTGCTGCTCGACGAGGCCACCAGTGCGCTGGATTCGGAAGTGGAAGTCGCCATCCAGGAAAGCCTCGATAGCATGATGGAGGGCAAGACCGTCATCGCCATCGCCCATCGACTGTCGACGATCGCCGCCATGGATCGACTGATTGTCATGGATGAAGGACGCATCATCGAGCAGGGCACCCACAGCGAACTGCTGGCCAGAAACGGTACCTATGCCCGGCTTTGGCAGCACCAGAGCGGTGGATTCCTGGGTGAGGATCAGGGGGTGCTGGAGGCGTTGGAGTAGAGTAGTGAGCGGGCTTGCAGGATCGCCGCGTTGGGGCGCAGAGCGCCCCACCTCAGGCCGCGCCACCGGCCTACTCCGTCGCGCGCTCGTGATTATTTTTTCATTTCATCGTTGGACATCTTGTCTTTCGACATGCTGTCTTTGGACATGCCACCTTTAGACATGCCGTCCTTGGACATGCCATCTTTAGACATACCGTCTTTGGACATGGCATCACCTTTACCCATATTGTCGTGCATCATGCTACTTTCCTTGGCGTCTTTGCTCATAGTGTCCTTGGACATGCTATCAGCGGCATACGCACCGCCTACAACCAGCATCAAAGAACCGGCGAACAGGGTTGCGATCATCTTTTTCATGGTTTATTTCTCTTGCGTGGGTTGTTGGAGTTACAAAAAATCTAACTACCGCCGAACCAGTTGTAACCCTGGTCTTCCCAGTAGCCACCGGGATAGCGGTTGGTTATTTCGATTGAGGTAATATGTTTTGGATTTTTATATCCCAATTTTGTAGGTATCCGAAGCTTCATGGGATAGCCGTACTTCGCAGGGAGCATGTGATCATCCCAGCTTAACGCCAGCAATGTCTGAGGATGCAACGCCGAAGCCATGTCGATGCTGGTGTAGTAATCATCGGCGCATCTGAAACTGACATACTGAGCGCTGGTATCAGCACCTACGTATTGAAGAAAGTCCCTGAAACGCACCCCACCCCAACGGCCAATCGCACTCCATCCTTCAACGCAGATATGGCGAGTCGTGTGAGCAACCTGGGTCAGGGCGAGCAACTCTGACAACTTCCAGGGTTTCGTATTACGCACCAATCCCATGACTTCCAGGCGATAGTCTTCGCCGTTGATCGCTGGAATGCGATCTTCTCCATAAAATGCATTGAATGGAAAAGGGCGCGTTATCTGACTGTTGTCGTACTCTGGCGCCAGACGAGTGGGGTCGAAAAGCCAACCTTGTATGCGGTCGTTGAAACGTGAGACCGTCATGAGTATCTTTTCGGCGTCTGTATCATCATCAAGACTGCAGCCGGTCAGCATCAACATGCCGCCCAAGGTCAATCCCTGCCTCAAGAACTGTCGCCGACCGGCCATGCCAAGCTTTGGAATAATCAGGCGTTTGGCATCAGTCACCAGTTGCTGCGCATCATGTGCGGGGATCGTTGCCGGTTTTTTTTCGTTTTTCATTTTAACGCCCCCGCAAGATCGCCAGGAATGTCTTGGGCACCAATGCGACCATGACGATGTGTACGACGATGAAACCCACGATAAACGCCATTAAATAGAAGTGAATATAGCGAGCCACGTCATACCCACCGAGCAGTTCCCGAAGAGTGGGAAATTGTACGGGCTTCCATAAGACGAGCCCCGACATCACCAAGGCAATGGCCATAATGATGACAGAGAGATAGGCGAATTTTTGAACCATATTATATTGATGAATATCGGCATGGGCCAAACGACCCTTGACTGCCGCCTGCATATCAGACATGAACTGTTTCACGCTGAGTGGGGCAAAGCGGTATTTGAAGCGTTGCGTTACCAGATTCATCAAGATGTAAATCAGGCCGTTTAGCCCAAAGACCCACATGGCCGCAAAATGCCATTGCAGTGCTCCGCCCAACCATCCGCCTAGTGTGGCGCTTCGTGGAAAAGTAAAATCAAACAATGGAGATGCATTGTAGATACGCCACCCGCTCATGATCATGGTCGTGAGCGCGAGCACATTTATCCAGTGGCATATCCTTAACCATAGAGGATGGACTACGCTCTTTTCTGGTTTTGTCGGATTCATGATTGTAGCTACTTGGGTGGTGTGAGGTCAGTGTATTTAAATAAGGTCGCCAGATAATCACGAAAAAATAAACTTTTCGTTATAACTTGGCAGAGAGTGGATTCAGCCTGACCCCGGTGATATGCCTTATGGGTGACATCGCTCGTCGATTGCAGAATCGAGACTGGGCGCCATCACCTTTACCGCCTCCTTTACCTTTAGTTCTGACTGATGAAGCAGTGGCTCGGTGTAGCCACTGTGCTCATCATCCTTTCCCCTTAAACGAGACTGCCGGCACCGGCTGCAGCAACCTGTGCGTCCTGCGCGGCCTTCACGCCCGAGACCCCCACCGCGCCGATAACCTGTCCCTCGAAACGGATCGGCACCCCGCCTTCCAGAGACGTCAGCAGAGGCGCCGACAGGAATGCCGAGCGCCCGCCATTGACCATGTCTTCATAGGCCTTGGATTCGCGCCGGCCCAGCGCAGCGGTACGGGCCTTCTCCAGGGCGATATAGGCGCTGATCGGCGCACAACCATCCAACCGTTCGAAGGCCAGGGGGTGACCGCCATCGTCAACGACCGCGATCGCCACCTCCCAGTGGTTCGCCTGCGCCTCTGCCCGTGCGGCAGCCATGATCCTGGTAACGTCATCCAAGGTGAGTAGTGGCTTGGTCTGCATGTTTTGTCCTCGTCTGGGGGTGGTCAGGGGGTACAGGGGCCAGCGCTTCATCCACCAGTTCGATCCAGTGGCGTACAGGCGTGCGGCCGGCCCCGTTCAAATGGGTCTGGCAACCGATATTGGCAGTCGCGATGACCTGTGGCCTGGCACTCTCGAGCGCGTTGAGCCGGTTGTCTCGCAACTGCCGGGAGAGTTCGGGCTGGGTCAGTGAATAGGTGCCCGCAGAGCCACAGCAAAGGTGGCCGTCGGGCACGGGGGTGAGCTGGAAGCCCAGCCGCACCAGCACGTCCTCGACCACTCCACCCAGGCGCTGGGCATGCTGCAGTGTGCAGGGGCAATGGAAAGCCAGCTTGAGGTCGGTACCGAGCGTCAGGTCCTGCAAGGGTTCCGCGCGCAACACTTCGACCAGGTCCACGGCCAGGGAGCTGATCCGCCTGGCCTTGTCGGCGTACTGCCGATCACGCTCAAGCAACTGGCCGTATTCCTTGACGAAGGCGCCGCAACCGCTGGCGGTCATGATGATCGCTTCTGCGCCGGCCTCGACGGCCGGCCACCAGGCATCGATATTGCGCCGGGCGCGCTCCAGGCCTTTTTCCTGGGCGTTGAGATGGTAGTCCACGGCACCGCAGCAGCCAGCCTCGCGGGCAACCCGTGTGCTGATGCCCAAGCGGTCCAGGACCCTCGCCGCAGCGGCATTGGTGTTGGGCGACAGACTGGGCTGAACGCACCCCTCAAGCATCAGCATCTGGCGGGAATGCCTTGCCGCTGGCCGGTGGCCGGACGGTCGCAGTTCGCTGGGGATCTTCTCCCTGAGCGCCTGAGGCAGTACCGGGCGTAACGCACGTCCGGTGCGCAGCAACAGGCTGAACAGCGACGGCTCGGCCAGTACCCAGCGCAACCCGGCCCGTAGGGACTGCTCTGCCAACGGCCGCGGAACCGCCTCTTCCACCACCGCTCGACCGATGTCCAGAAGCTGGTGGTATTGGACTCCTGACGGGCAGGTGGACTCGCAATTGCGGCAGCTCAGACAGCGGTCCAGGTGCTGTCGGGTGCTGGCCGAAGGGGTCTGCCCTTCCAGTAACTGCTTGATCAGGTAGATACGCCCCCTGGGCCCGTCCAACTCGTCACCGAGCAACTGATAGGTCGGACAGGTCGCATTGCAGAATCCGCAGTGCACGCAGCTTCTCAGGATGGCTTCGGCCTCTTGCGCCCGGGGCAGGGAGCGTGCCTGTTCACTCAGATGGGTCTGCATGATCTCAAAGCTCCTTGTACAGGCGGCCGGGGTTGAAGAGGCCCTGCGGGTCGAGCCGGCTCTTGAGCTGACGGTGGTAGCGCAGCAACCCTTCGGGCAGGGGATGGAAAGGCGAATCGCCTCCGGAGAAACAGGTGGCATGTCCCCCAACCTGGCTGACGACGCGCCGAATCAGTTCAGGCTCGGCGTCGCTCTTGAGCCAGCGCTGGGCGCCGCCCCAGTCGACAAGCTGGTCACCGGGCAGATCCAACGGCACGGCAACAGCCGGCACAGACAGCCGCCAAAGCGGCCGCGGGTCGGCGAAAAACGCCAGGCGGTGCTCTTTCAGGTCCTCCCAGAAACCCGGCTCGACGGTCTCGCATCCCAGGCGATCGCGCGCCGCGTGGACAGACCCCGCTCCGCCTTCCAGGCGCAGGTGCAAGGCGCTGCCGTCATGGCAGGCGGCACTGATCGGCAGCGGCTGCAGCCCCCACTCGGCCAGGTGTTGCATGGCGTCCGGCAGGTCTACGTCCAGTCGCAGATTGGCCACCGCACGCGGTTTGGGCAGTACCTTCAACGAGACTTCGGTGATCAGGCCAAGGCAACCGAAGCTGCCGGCCATCAACCTGGATACGTCATAGCCGGCGACGTTCTTCATGACCTCGGCACCAAAACGCAGGTGCTTCGCCTCGCCGGTGATTACTCGCGTACCGAGCACGAAATCCCGCACCGAGCCCGCCCAGGGACGACGCGGCCCCGACAGGCCGACGGCGACCATGCCACCCACGGTGGCGCCGGGGCCGTAATGCGGCGGCTCGCACGGCAGGCATTGCCCGTGCTCGGCCAGGGCGGCCTCAAGCGCCTGCAAGGACGTGCCTGCACGCGCCGTGACGATCAACTCGGTGGGGTCGTAATTGACGATGCCCTGATGGGACCGGGTGTCGAGGATCTGCCCCGTCACCGCCCGCCCCAACCAGGCCTTGGACTGTCCACCGCGAATGTCGAGGCATGTGCCGGAGGCCAGCGCAGCCTTCACCTGATCCAGCAGTCGGGAACTGGCGTCGAAAGATCTCTCGTGCATCAGAAGCGCTCCAGCTCGGGAAAAGGCAACTGACCGTTGTGCACATGCATGGCGCCAAATTCGGCGCAGCGGTGCAGGGTGGGAATGTTCTTGCCCGGGTTCAACAACCCCGACGGATCAAAGGCCGCCTTGATGGCATGGAACGCGGTGAGTTCATCGGCATTGAACTGGGCACACATCTGGTTGATCTTCTCGCGACCGACACCGTGCTCACCGGTGATGCTGCCGCCGACCGACACGCAAAGCTCGAGGATCCGCCCGCCAAGCTGCTCGGCACGCTCCAGTTCGCCCGGCGTGTTGGCATCGAAAAGAATCAACGGGTGCATGTTTCCATCGCCGGCATGAAAGACGTTCGCTACACGCAGGCCGTATTCGTTGGAAAGCTCGGCGATGCGTTTGAGCACCCCTGGCAGAGCCCGCCGGGGGATGGTGCCGTCCATGCAGTAGTAGTCTGGCGAGAGACGCCCGACGGCGGGAAAGGCGTTCTTGCGTCCGGCCCAGAAGCGCACCCGCTGCGCCTCATCCTGGGCCAGAAGCACCTCGGTGGCGCCCGCCTCGATCAGGATCTGGCGAACCCGGGTGCAATCGTCGTGGACATCGGACTCCACCCCATCCAGTTCGCAGAGCAGAATGGCCGCCGCGTCCACCGGGTAACCGGCGTGAATGAAGTCTTCGGCGGCACGGATGGCCAGGTTGTCCATCATTTCCAGACCGCCGGGAATGATCCCTGCGGCGATGATACTGCCGACGGCGGTCCCGGCCTTTTCCACCGAGTCGAACGCGGCCAGCAGCACCTTGGCGACCTGGGGTTTGGGGAGCAGTTTGACCGTGACTTGCGTCACCACCCCGAGCATACCCTCGGAGCCGGTGAACAGCGCGAGCAGGTCAAAGCCCGGGCAATCCAGGCTCTCGGCGCCCAGGGTGAGCCTTTCGCCCTCGACGGTGAGAATTTCGACCTGCAGCAGGTTGTGAACGGTCAGTCCATATTTGAGGCAGTGCACACCACCGGCGTTCTCGGCGACATTCCCGCCGATCGAGCAGGCGATCTGGGACGAAGGATCGGGAGCGTAGTAAAGGTTCAGCGGCGCTGCGGCCTGCGAGATCGCCAGGTTGCGCACACCGGGCTCAACCCGGGCATAACGCCCCTGCGCGTTGATTTCCAGTATCCGGTTGAATCGGGACATCACCAGCAGCACGCCCTGCTCCAACGGCAACGCGCCCCCGGAAAGCCCGGTACCACTGCCGCGTGCCACCACCGGAACCTGCAGACGATGGCAGATCCGGAGTATCGATTCGACCTGTTCGATCCGCTCAGGCAACAGCACCAGCAGCGGTACCGTGCGATACGCCGACAAACCATCACACTCATAGGGCCTGAGGTCTTCGTGGCGGCTGAGTACCGTCAGGTCCGGCATGTCGGCTTCGAGTGCGGACAAAAGCTGTTGTTTATCGACCCGCGGCAGCACGCCATCGACGTTTTCGTCATAGAGAATGTTCATGATCACTACGCTCATGGCTATTGTTGTTGTGCCCAGCTCACCTTCGGCATAACACATTGATCTTTGGTCGTCTACACGCCATCGTCCAGCCACAACAACACTGGTCAGACCAGTATTTGCGGGGGAATCGGATTCAACTACGCTCTGAAAAGCCGGTAACAGCAAGCTCCGTTCGGGATAAAACAACAACAGGAAAATGCGGTTCCAGATTGGTCATACCAGCCAAGGAGAAGCCGATGCTTCAGGAAAAAACACCCGCCCCCCGTCAATTGGCCGATGTGGTCGCCGAGCGGATCGAGCAACTCATCGTCGATGGCGTGCTCAAACCTGGGCAGGCCCTGCCCTCCGAACGCCGACTATGTGAAAAGCTGGGAATCTCCCGGCCCGCGCTCCGGGAAGGTCTGCGGATATTGCGCGGCAAAGGGATCATCGACACCCAGCACGGACGCGGCTCGCAGGTTTCCCAACTGAGCAGCCCGGCCGAAACCAGCGCCTGGATGCATCTGTTCAGCTCACAACCCAAGACCATCTACGATCTGCTGGAAGTGAGGGCCTTGCTGGAAGGCGAAGCGGCAAGACTCGCGGCCTTGAGAGGCACGGATGCGGACTTTCATCTGATCTCCAGACGCTACGAGGAAATGATCGCAGCCCACGGCAGCCAAGGCGCCTGCGACTCTCGGGAACACGCCCGGCTGGACCTGGCTTTCCACCTGGCGATCTGCGATGCCTCGCATAATCCGGTGCTGGTGCACACGCTCCAGTCCCTGACCGACCTGATGCTCAGCTCCGTATTCGCCTCGGTCAACAACCTCTACCACCGCCCCGCCAGCCTCCAGCAGCTGGACCGCCAGCACGGCAAGCTCTACAGATCCGTCATTGGGCGCCTGCCTGATGTGGCTCAGCGAGCCGCAAGGGATCACATCAACGGCATACGCGACGGCTTGCGCGAAATCGAACAGGAAGAGCAACGGCTTATCCGCTCAACGCTGCGGCTTAACGGCTGGGAGTAGCCGCCGCACGCCGCTGGGCCAACCGATGTTAAATAATGTTAAATACAAAAACAGCTTCACATAATCCGATCATTGGAGGATTATCCTTCCCATACGCATGACACCCTGACAAAAAAACAAAACAGGATGGCAACGATGATCGACCCCTGCCCGACTGCCCTGCCAGCGAACGCGCTGGCGCTTCCCTTCTCTTCTCTGCACCTGGACAACGGCCTGCACCTGCGGGGTGTTGACCTATCTGCTGCCTTTCGACGGAGCCTCCATGAATAACAAAAATGTCGGTGTTATCGGTTTAGGTGCGATGGGGCTCGGTATTGCCCGGTCGCTGTTGCGCAACGGCTTCAACGTGCATGCCTGTGACGTGCGCGAAACCGTAACGCAGCAGTTCGCCAGCGAAGGCGGCATTGCCTGCCACTCCCCTGCACAGATGGCGGCAGCGTGCGATGTGATCATCACGGTGGTGGTCAATGCCGAACAAACCGAGACGGTGTTGTTCGGGGAAAATGCCGCCGTCGCCGCCTTGCGCCCCGGCAGCCTGGTGATCGGTTGTGCCACGGTGGCCCCGACCTACGCGGTAGAACTGGGGCAGCGCCTGATAAACGCCGGGCTGTTGTATCTGGATGCACCGATCTCCGGTGGCGCGGCCAAGGCGGCTGCCGGCGAGATGACCATGATGACCTCGGGCCCCGCTGAGGCGTATGCAAAAGCCGACGACGTGCTCGCAGGCATGGCCGGCAAGGTCTACCGCCTGGGTGACTCACATGGCCTGGGCTCCAAGGTGAAGATCATCAATCAGCTGCTGGCCGGCGTGCACATCGCCGCCGCCGCAGAAGCCATGGCACTGGGCCTGCGTGAAGGGGTCGAGGCCGATGCGCTGTATGAAGTGATCACCCACAGCGCAGGCAACTCCTGGATGTTCGAGAATCGCGTACCGCACATTCTCAAGGCTGATTACACGCCGCTGTCGGCCGTCGATATTTTCGTCAAGGACCTCGGCCTGGTGCTGGATACCGCACGGGCCAGCAAGTTTCCACTGCCGCTCTCGGCCACCGCCCATCAGATGTTCATGCAAGCCTCCAGTGCCGGGTTCGGCCGTGAGGACGACTCGGCCGTGATCAAGATTTTCCCGGGTATCGAGCTACCGGCTGCCAAGAACGACCCCGTATAAGGACAACCCCATGAGTATCCCCTCCCCACGTCCCCTGCTGGGCTGCATCGCCGACGACTTCACCGGTGCCACGGACCTGGCCAACATGCTGGTGCGCGGTGGAATGCGCACGGTGCAGAGTATCGGCGTGCCCAGCGACGAGGTCGCCGCAACACTGGACGCCGACGCGATCGTGATCGCGCTGAAGTCGCGTACGGTCCCTTTCGAACAGGCGGTGGCCGACTCCCTGAAAGCCCTTGAGTGGCTGCGCGCACAAGGCTGCGAACAGATTTTCTTCAAGTACTGTTCCACCTTCGATTCGACCGCCGCCGGTAATATCGGCCAGGTCAGCGAGGCGCTGCTCAAGGCCCTGGGCAGTGATTTCACCCTGGCGTGCCCGGCGTTTCCGGAAAACGGCCGGACTGTTTTCCGTGGGCATCTGTTCGTGCAGGACCAACTGCTCAATGAGTCAGGCATGCAGCACCATCCGCTGACCGCCATGACCGACGCCAACCTGGTCCGTGTGCTGCAATCGCAAACCACGCAAAAGGTCGGTCTGCTGCGCTACGACAGCATCGCCCAGGGAGCGCTGAAGGTCCGCGAGAAAATCGCCGAACTGCGCGCCCAAGGCGTGGGGATGGCGATCGCCGATGCCCTCAGCGATCAGGACCTGTACACCCTCGGGACCGCCTGCAGCGATCTGCCTCTGCTGACCGGAGGCTCGGGCCTGGCCCTGGGGCTGCCCGACAACTTCCGCCGGGCCGGCAAACTCCGCGACTTCGACCCGACTTCGTTGCCCACAGTACAAGGGGGCGAAGTGGTCTTGGCGGGCAGTGCCTCCATCGCCACCAACGCCCAGGTGGCGGCGTGGATCGATGCCGGCCGGCCGTCGTTGCGCATCGACCCGCTGGCGCTGGCGGCCGGTGAGCCGGTGGTGGCCGATGCCGTCGCCTTCGCACTTGAGCATCCCGACACCGTGCTGATCTACGCCACCAGCGCCCCGGATGCGGTCAAGGCGGTGCAACAGCAACTGGGCGTCGAGCGTGCCGGCGAGTTGGTGGAAAACGCTCTGGGCGAGATCGCCCAAACGCTGCGCCTGAACGGCGTACGGCGGTTCGTGGTCGCGGGCGGTGAAACGTCCGGGGCCGTGGTGACAGCCCTTGGCGTTCGCCTGCTGCAGATTGGCACGCAGATCGATCCCGGCGTTCCGGCGACCGTGAGCAACACCGAGGAACCCCTCGCCCTGGCACTCAAGTCCGGCAACTTCGGTGGTCGGGACTTTTTCGACAAGGCCCTGAAACAACTGGCAGGAGCTGCGCAATGAGTCACGAAAACGCCTTGCGCGAAGAAATCTGCACCGTCGGCCACAGCCTTTATCAGCGCGGGTATACCGTGGGCAGCGCCGGCAACATCAGCGCACGCCTGGAGGATGGCTGGCTGATTACCCCCACGGACGCGTGCCTGGGACGGCTTGACCCGGCCTTGATCGCCAAGGTCGACCTGAGCGGTCAATGGGTCTCTGGCGACAAACCCTCGAAAACCCTGGCCCTGCATCGCCAGGTCTACGATCGCAACCCAGGCGTGGGTGGCGTGGTGCATACCCACTCCACGCACCTGGTGGCCCTGACGCTTGCCGGTGTCTGGCGCCAGGATGACATTCTGCCGCCGCTGACGCCCTACCAGGTGATGAAAGTCGGGCACATCCCCTTGATCAACTATCAGCGTCCGGGTGCACCGCAGGTGGCGGAGCAAGTCGCGCACCTTGCCAACAGCGTGCGCGGCGTGATGCTCGAACGCCTCGGCCCGGTGGTCTGGGAAAGTTCGGTCTCCAAGGCCAGTTACGCCCTTGAAGAACTCGAGGAAACCGCACGCCTGTGGCTGATGAGCAACCCGCGCCCGGCCCCGATGGACGCCGCCGCCCTGGACGAACTACGGACTGTTTTCGGCGCCCACTGGTAGGCACCGGTTTTCCACTGCAACGCCCTTGACGCACATCTTCGCGACGCCAGTCAGCCAGACTGTCGCGAAAAGGTGCCTGAACAATAAAAACAACAGGACCTTCCCACATGACCATTACCGACGTCAGTGTTGATATTTTCAGCCTCAAAAAACCTTCATGCGTTCGCCAGGGAGGGTCGATGCGATGAGCCCGCTTATTCTGATGGCGACCGCCGGCCTGGGCATAGCGTTGCTGCTGTTCCTGGTACTCAAATACAAATTCCAGCCGTTTGTGGCGCTGATGCTGGTGAGCATCCTGGTGGCGCTGATTGCCGGGGTGAAACCCGCCGAACTGGTCGCGACCATTGAAGGCGGCATGGGCAAGACCCTCGGCCACATTGCGATCATCATTGCGCTGGGCGCCATGATCGGTCGTATCATCGAGTTGTCCGGTGGGGCCGAGGCCCTGGCCAAAAGCCTGATCGAACGTTTCGGTAATCGACGCACGCCCCTGGCCTTGACCATTGCCGGCTTCATCATCGGCGTACCGGTGTTCTTCGAAGTGGGGGTGATCATCCTCATGCCGCTGGCCTACGGTGTTGCCCGCCGCGCCCGCAAGCCGCTGCTCATGTTTGCCTTGCCGATGTGCGCCGCCTTGCTCACGGTGCATGCGTTTCTGCCACCGCATCCCGGTGCGGTGGCCGCCGCCAGTCAACTGGGTGCCGACCTGGGCCGGGTGTTGATGTTCGGGCTGCCACTGACAGCGTTCCTGTGCTACGTCGGCTATCGCGTGGCGGGGCGCATGACCCGCCGTTTCTACCCGATGTCCGATGATATCCGCGCCGAAGTCTATGGCCCGCACGTCACCAACGATGACCTGCGCGCCTGGCAGGACGGCAACAGCCACACGGTGGAACACGTCACAGAAACCGCCTCGCACATCGGCCTGGAAGAATCCACCAGCAGCCTCGTGGCCAAGCTTCCCGCCGCCCCTGCGCCGGGTTTCGGCTTGATCGTCAGCCTGATCCTGCTGCCCATCGTGCTGATCCTGCTGGGTACCCTCGCGACCTCACTGCTGCCTGTGGAATCGACCCTGCGCGGGATCATGACGGTACTCGGCGCGCCGCTCGTGGCGTTGCTGCTCGATACCTTGCTGTGTGCCTGGCTGCTCGGCTCCCGTCGCGGCTGGAGCCGTACCCAGGTATCGGATGTGATCGGCTCGGCACTGCCGGGTGTCGCCATGGTGATCCTGATCGCCGGTGCCGGTGGCGTGTTCGGCAAAGTGCTGGTGGACACCGGAATCGGTGCGGTAGTCTCTGACCTGCTGCGTACCACCGGGCTGCCGGTGCTGGCGCTGGGCTTTTTGCTGACCCTGTTGCTGCGCGCCGTGCAAGGGTCCACCACGGTGGCCCTGGTGACGACCGCCGGTATCATCAGCCCGCTGATTGCCACCCTCAACCTGACGCCCAACCACATGGCCCTGCTGTGCCTGGCCATGGGCGGTGGCGGGCTGGCGATGTCACACATCAACGACGCCGGATACTGGATTTTCACGAAGCTGGCGGGCCTCAATGTGGCAGACGGCCTGCGTACCTGGACAGTGATCACCACCCTCCTCGGCACGCTTGGCTTCCTGATCACCCTGTTGATCTGGCCTTTTGTCTGATCGTTTTTGACTCGGAGTTCCTATGCCTCGCTTTGCTGCCAACCTGAGCATGCTCTACCCCGAACATCCCTTTCTGGAGCGTTTCGCTGCGGCGGCGGCCGATGGTTTCGACGCCGTCGAGTACCTGTTCCCCTACGATTACAGCCCACAGGCACTCAAACAGCAGTTGAGCGACAACGGCCTGGTACAAGCCCTGTTCAACGCGCCACCCGGTGATTGGGTGGCAGGCGAGCGCGGCATCGCCACCTTGCCCGGGCGCGAGGACGAATTCCGCGCAGGCTTCGACCGTGCACTGGAATATGCCGCCGTGCTGGGCAACACGCGTATCCACGTCATGGCCGGCTTGCTGCCCTCGGAACAGGACCGCGAGCGGCATCATGCGGTGTACCTGCAGAACCTCGCCTACGCGACCCGCCAGGCGCAGCTTGCGGGCATCACGGTGTTGCTGGAACCGATCAACAACCGCGACATGCCGGGGTTTTTCCTGAACCGGCAGGACCAGGCACAGGCGATCTGCAAGGAGGTCGGCGCGACCAATTTGAAGGTGCAGTTTGACTGTTATCACTGTCAGATCGTCGAAGGCGATCTGGCCGTCAAGCTGCGTCGCGACATGGACGGCATCGGCCATATTCAGATTGCAGGCGTACCCGACCGACACGAACCGGATCTCGGCGAACTGAACTACCCCTACCTGTTCGAACTGATGGATGAGTTGGGCTACGACGGCTGGGTCGGTTGCGAATACCGACCCAGACAAGGGACCTCGGCCGGACTGCAATGGCTGCGGGACTGGAAGGCACGCTAGGTTACCGACACCGCCCCTGCTCACACTTGAAGCAGGGGTTTGCCAAACAAAAATAACAGGATACTTCCCATGCAGCGTTTCATTTCACGGCCTGCGCTCGGGCTGCTGTTGTCTCTGTCATTTAGCGCATGCGCCGTCAACGCCGCGCCCTTGCCGGCCGCGACCGAAGGCGACTGGATCGCACCGCAGTTCACCTTTCATACGGGTGAAAAATTCACCCATCTCAAACTGCACTACCTCACCCTCGGCAACCCCAAGAACCCCGCCATCCTCTACCTGCACGGCACCAACCGGCCGGGCAGCGATGCGCTGAGCAAGGATTTTGGCGGCGAACTGTTCGGCCCGGGTCAACCGCTGGACGCCAGCAAGTACTACATCATTTCCACCGACGGCATTGGCGTCGGCCAATCAAGCAAACCCTCGGATGGCCTGCGCACCCGGTTTCCCGCGTACAACTACACCGACATGGTTCAAGCCCAGTATCGCTTGGTCACCGAAGGTCTGGGGGTCAGGCACCTGAGATTGATCATCGGCAACTCCATGGGCGGCATGCAGACCTGGATGTGGGGCCAGACCTGGCCGCAGATGATGGATGCTCTGGTGCCCATGGCCTCGCAACCCACCGAGATGTCGTCACGCAACTGGATGATGCGCCGCTTGTTGATCGAATCGATCAAGCAGGATCCGGCCTGGAACCACGGCAACTACAGCGAGCAACCACCGTCCCTGCGCCTGGCGAACGCGATGTTCAGCGTTGGCACCAGCGGCGGCACCCTGGCTTATCAGGCGGCCGCACCGACCCGGGCGCTGGCCGACAAGCTGGTGGATGAGCGTCTCAGTGCTGCGCAAACCACCGACGCCAACGACTTCATCTACCAATGGCAAGCCTCTGCCGATTACAACGCGGCCCTGGGATTGAAGAAAATCCAGGCGCCGATGCTGATCATCAACTCGGCGGACGATGAGCGCAACCCGCCGGAAACCGGGCTGCTGGAGGCCTCGATGAAAGAACTCAAGCAGGCCCGGCTGCTACTCATTCCGGCCAGCGCCGATACGCGTGGTCACGGTACGACCAGCATGGCGAAGTTTTACAGCAAGGAACTGGGGCAATTCATGCAACAGACTGAAAAGACGCACTAGTCTGACTGGGGGTCGGACGGCAACATCAGTTCAACCCCCTGTTTGCGAATCCCATCCGCCGCTGCGGGCGCCAGCGCATCATCACTGATGATCACATCGAACTGCTCCAGCCCGGCAATTTTGTACAGACTGAACGTGCCGTACTTCGAGCTGCTGGCCACCAGTACCACCTGGGACGCCGACTGCATGGCCACCTGCTTGACTTCCACCTTGAGAGCCGACGGCGTGGTGATACCCCGCAGCAGGTCCCAGGAACTGGTCGAGATGAAGGCAATATCCGTCACCACCTGCCGCAGCGTCGCCACCGCCAGGCCGCCGACACAGGAATGATTGGAATGGTCCAACTGCCCACCGGTATGGATCACCGTCACCTGTGGCGCATCCATCAGCGCCTGGACCACCCCGAAATCGTTGGTCACCACCGTCATGCCAGTGAACGCTTTGATATAGGGCACGATCTCCAGCGTGCTGGTGCCGGCATCCAGGTAAAGGGTCATGTCCGCACGCAGCAGGCGCGCGGCGAGCTTGGCCATGGCTTGTTTCTGCGGCAGTTCGACCACCGCCTTGAGCTGATGGCTGGGCTCACTGTGAAGCTGGCTGGCAATACGGACACCGCCGGTCACCGAATACGCCCGGCCTTCCTGCTCAAGCAAGGCGATATCGCGGCGCACCGTCATGTGTGAACAGTCGAACATCTCCATCAACTGATGAACACTGAGCACCTGATGCTTGCGCAGCTGGCGCAGGATCAACTCACGACGTTGTTCAGGAATCATCGGCGCGCCGCTTTCGGCGGCCATGTCCTTCTGGCTTGGCATTCGGTGCTCCAAAGGCTGGGATCGAGTGGCGGTGATTGACCGACATAGTAGCGAATTCACCCGCCTCTCTGTAACTCCATGCCAGCCATGTGGGTCACGGTATTGGCCGCCTGGCTGATCGGCCTGTCTGCTTTCCCTCAGAAACCCATAAGTAAAGCGAAGCGGCTGAATATCAGAGCAGCACTCTATTTATGCACATATCGTAGAAGTGCGCCGCTTGCTTATAAGCATTCAACCCCCGGCAAACAGCAGAATACCGTTCATCGCCAGAATAAAATTTAGTTTCAACTTCTCCCACATGATCCAATCCCAGTTAATGCTTGCCCTGTGGCGAGCGAGATAATTCATCAACCCAGAGGTATTATCATGACTACCAAAGGTAACTCTAACCCTGGCAACTTCGCCAACGATCGTGAAAAAGCATCCGAGGCTGGCAAAAAAGGCGGCCACGCTTCCGGAGGCAATTTTGCCAACGATAAACAGAAAGCGTCTGAAGCAGGTAAAAAAGGTGGTCAGCACAGCCACGGCGGCCAAGGCCGTAGCTAATGTCTGACTCTTTGCGCAAGGGTTTCGGCCCTTGCGCCTCTTTTTCAAAGATCATGTTCCGCTCTCCCAGTGCTACAGGTCCCCCGAGCGCTAAACGGGGCAGTGTGCGCTCAAATAAAATGTCATCCCAGGATATAAGCCCAGACTTGCAGCCATCGACATTGCAAACTTGCATATGGCCTCTCGATTAATCGTGGAGTGATCTGCGCACTGAAACTTGTACATCACGATGAAGTACCCAGGTTCCTCCTACTTGATGCGGAAGCTGACTTTGCCTGGCCGTTCAAGTTCAAACGAAATCAGATTGAACTACCTTTCACCCGACCCTTTCATACCTTGGGTAACTGCACTCCTGCGAAGTACAGCCAAGGATGACGAGCATGAACAACCCTGACATCCTCATACATGACGAACTGCAGACCCTGCTGAGCCGCTTTACCCCTGCGCCTGAGCCTGGCGCTCGGGAGAGCCACTTGATCGAAATCATGCGGAGCTTGCAAGCGCATGGCTTCGACCAGTTGCCGCTACCGGGCCATGGCAAGACCCTGCTGCGCTGGCAGAGGCTCGCCCAAGTGGCGGGCCATGACCTCTCGCTGGCCAAACTCTATGAAGGCCATACCGACGCCCTGGCGATCCTCGCTGGATGTGAGGCGGACCACCTGCAGGACCCGGCTATCTGGGGCGTCTGGGCAGCCGAGCCGCCCTACGCCCGGACCCGGATTGTCGCTCGTCAAGGTTCACGTGTGCACCTTCGAGGGCGAAAGGCCTGGTGTTCCGGTGCACGACAAGTCAATCGCGGACTCTTGACCGCCTGGGATGAAGAAGGCCATCAGCAACTGGTCGCCATCGACCTGAACGAGCCGACACGACAGCTGGACTCCAGCACCTGGCACGCCGTGGGTATGGCCGCGACCGCCAGCGTTGAAATCGAGTTTTTCGATACCGCTGCCTACCTGGTGGGGCAACCGGGAGATTATCTGGCACGCCCGGGCTTCTGGCAGGGCGGAGCCGGTATTGCCGCCTGCTGGTATGGGGCCAGTGCGGCCCTGGCAGAATCTCTGCGCCACTACTGCTGCACCCGTAGCGCTGATCCCCATGCCCAGGCCCACCTGGGCGCCGTAGAGGCTGCGCTGTGCGCCGCCAGAGCCACGCTACGCGAATGTGCGGCGTGGATCGACGCACACCCGCAGGCTGATGCCAGCGCGCACGTACGCCGTCTACGGGCGGTGGTGGAAGAAACCGCATCGAAGGTGATCGATCATGTGGGGCGTGCGCTGGGGGCGACCCCCTACTGTCGTGATCCACACTTTGCCCAGCTTGCAGCCGATCTTCCCGTTTACATGAGGCAAAGCCATGCCGAGCGGGACTTGGCCGAGCTGGGTCAACAAGTGGCCGATGCGGCGCCGGGGAGTTGGCAGCTATGAGCAGCGTCGTCGACTCAAAAGCGATTCAGGGAACAGGCACGCTTCTGGCTGACTGGCAACGCTCGGCGTCACTTTCCGCCGTGCCACCCATAAGCCTCGACACACTGCTTCCCAAGGGGTGCCGCCTGGTCGTGGTCGCACCGCACCCCGATGATGAGGTACTCATGTGCGGTGGCCTGCTGGCTGGGGTCGCCAAAGAGCAGGCACTGAACCTGCTGTTGATCTCGGTGACCGATGGCGAAGCCAGTCATCGAGGGTCAAAGCGCTGGAATGAACAACGCCTTCGACACGTGCGAACCGAGGAGAGCCTGGTGGCCCTGCAGGCACTCAGGCTCAAGACCGCCCGATTGCAGTGGGTGCGTCTGGGGCTGCCTGACAGTGGCGTTGCAAGCCATGAACATGAGCTTTGCCACGAGCTGTCGCAGCTGATCGAGCCCGGGGATCGGCTGATGACCACATGGCGCGAGGACGGTCATTGTGACCATGAAGCGGTTGGCCGGGCCTGCGCCTGGGTAGCCCATCAACGCCATGCCGTATTGTTCGAGGCGCCGGTGTGGGCGTGGCACTGGGCCCAGCCGAACGATACCCGCCTCCCATGGAAACGTGCCCGCAAACTCTCACTCGACGCCTCAGCGCTCTCACGCAAGCGCCAGGCGATCGCCGCTCACCGCAGCCAGATACTCGCGGATGAAGACACTCCACCCGTGTTGCAAGCCCATGCCCTCGCGAGGCTTTTACAACCCTTTGAACTGGTATTCACATGAGTTTGAACGAGCACTATTTCGCCCAGTTATTTGCGGCCAGTGATGACCCTTGGCAATTTCGCACACGTTGGTATGAGCGGCGAAAACGCCAACTGATCCTGTCTTGCCTGCCACGACAACACTATGGACGAGTCTTCGAACCCGCCTGCGCCAATGGCGAACTCAGTGCCGCCCTCGCCTCCCGCTGCAGTGCTTTACTGTGCCAGGACGGCGACCCCACCGCTGTCAGCCTGGCGCGTGCACGCCTGCATGACATTCCACATGCCGTGGTCGAACAGGGCCGGCTGCCGACGGACTGGCCCTCTGGGCTGTTCGACCTGATCGTGCTCGGTGAAATCGGTTATTACTTGAGTGCCGGCGAATGGTGCCAGGTCATCGAGCAGACCCTCGCCAGCCTGGCGCCCGGGGGTGGAGTGCTGGCCTGCCATTGGCTGTCACCCATCGAAGGGTGCGTACAGGACGGACGACAGGTCCATGCCCTGCTTGAACGACACCTGCCCCTGCATCGGGTCGTGCGCCATGAGGAAACACAATTCCTGTTGGAGTTCTGGAGCCCGGAGCCTTGCACCGTCAACCTTCAAGAGACCTGCCCATGATCGCCGTCATTGTCCCGGCACATAACGAGGCCGAGCATTTGGGCAGTTGCCTCAGGGCATTGAAACTGGCCGCCCGCAATGTGGAACGCCTGGGTGAGGTGGTCCAGATTCTTGTCGTCCTGGATCAATGCAGCGATGCCAGCCACGCCATCGCCGTGGCCCATGGGGTTCGCACCTTGAGCATCAACGCCCGCAATGTCGGCATGGCCCGCCGTGCCGGGGCCTCCCTGATGCTTGAAAACGGCGCTCGCTGGCTGGCTTGTACAGACGCGGACGGTTGCGTACCGCCCGACTGGCTGATCTGCCAACTGGCGTTTCGCGCCGATGCCGTGTGCGGCACCGTGCATGTTGAGCAATGGCAAGCGCATCAGGATGCAAGGCTGCGCCAGCGTTATCAGTTGCATTATCAGGCCCGAGAAAACCATCGCCACATCCACGGGGCCAACCTGGGCATTTGTGCCAAGGCCTATCAACGGGCAGGCGGTTTTCAACCGCTACCATTGGACGAGGATGTTCAACTGGTCAACGACCTGCAGCAAAGCGGTGCCCGAATAGTCTGGACCGCCCGCAACAGTGTCTCGACCAGCAGCCGTGGCGACTGCCGCGTAGAGGGTGGGTTTGGCGATTTTCTCAAGGCGCTGGCAACCTGAGAGTGCCTGGCCTGGGTGCAACGGTCACCGAGGGTTTTGATCAACCCAGGAAAGACCGTCGCCGCCTTTGGCTTGCCCATCAGCGCCCGTGACTGAGCCGCTAGCGATTGAGTTCAGTTGCCTGCAAATCGTTCTTCAGGAAGTCCCGCAGCAACAATGGTTTCTGCTCTTATCAGCGCGCCATCGCTCTCTGTTGGTTTATCCAACCCTATTCGTGCGCTGGTGCAGTAAAGCGTTTCATAACCAGGCCCCGCCAACACCGGGCAAGTGGTCTGAACACAAGAGGATTCGATGATGCTGTCAACGTTTCCGTCGGGCGCATAACGCACCACTCTGCTACCGCCCCATTGCGCATTCCAGAGAAACCCCTGCGCATCAATACAAGAGCCGTCCGGAGCGCCCTGACCCTCCACTTTCGTAAACACACGCGGGTTTTCCAGCGATGGGTAATCACAGCAAAGAATGCATCCTTGCAGGGAGTCCGCGTAGTACAGGGTAGTACCGTCCAGGCTGAAACAGATGCTGTTCGGGATCGCCACTTCGGGAAGGTCCAGCGTTTCTATCTCAAGCGTCGCCGCATTGAGCCGGTGAAATCTGCCTAGGGTTTGCACCTGCTCACTGGCGTCCATGGTGCTGAACACAAAGTTGCCCCTACGGTCGCAGCGGCCATCATTGATCCGGGTTCCGGCCACTCCAGGGGTGGCTGTGATTTTGCTGAAACGAGCGGTACTCAGGTTGTAGTAGCCAAGGCAAGATGCCAATCCCATCAGCAATACGTCTTCATCTGCTGTGAGGGCAAATGACCCCAGCGGCTCCGGCAGTGACCAGCGTTGCACGTCACCGCTTACGGGGTCCAGAGCACGTAACTCGCAGCCCGGAATGTCGGTCCAGAACAGGCGTTCGGTTCTTTCACACCAGACAGGGCACTCGCCAAGAAGACTGGTGGTGTCGGTTAGGGTTTTAAACATGGTTGCGTCCTATGAAACAGGATGAGGTAAACACGGCAGTCAGTGGGTGAAAAGCGCTGACCACCTGTCGCCGAACAGGGCAATGGCCAAGCCTGCGAGCATCACCATCGACCCGGCCAACTTGACGAGAGACACCGGCCTTTCCAATGCCCCCAGCAATCCGAAATGATCGATAATCAGCGACGAAATAATCTGCCCGGCGATAGCGAGTCCCAGCAGGACCGACAGACCGATTTTTGGTGCAAGCACCACATAACCAAGCAAGGCGCCGGCCCCCAGCAGACCGCCCAGCAGGCTCCACCAGGGCTGGGCAGGTATCGCCGCCAGTGAAGCCACTATCCCGCCGCGCATCAATGAAAAGATGCCCAGGCATACCGCACCGGCCGTAAAAGAAAACAGCGCCGCCGCTACTGAATCTGCACCCAGACCTTTAGCGAGTTGACCATTCAGCGTGGTCTGCAGGGTTATGCCAAGCCCCGCAGCGATGGCCAGCAGGTAATAGGCTGCGCTCATCTCGCGCCTCCTTACTGGGCTGACTCAAGCGGCAGGAATGTCTCGGCAAAAATATCCGGCTGATAGCCTGCAGCCGCAAACAGATGCTCACGGGACTCATCGATCGCCGTACGCAGCCCTTCGCTGTCCACGCCCAGTACCTTGCCGCCGCGCTTGACGATGCATCCGGCAATCATGACCGTATCGACATTGCTGCGTTCGGCTGCGTGTACAACGGTGCCGAAGGCGTTGCCTGACGGGTAAAGATTGATGTCCTGCGCGTTGATCAGGATCAGGTCGGCCTGTTTACCGGGTATCAGGCTGCCAACTTTGTCCTGCAATCCAGCACAGGCGGCGCCATCGACAGTGGCGGCTTTGAGCAAGCCATGAGCGGGCAGCGTCACTGGATGATGCTCTGATCCGCAGCAGCGCTGCTGATGCATGCCCATGACACGCTGCAGGTAGAACGCCACCCGCATCTCCATGAACATGTCGCCGCTATATGAGGTTTCGTTATCGACACTCAGCCCCGGGCTGATGCCGTGGCGCTGGGCCGACTGCATGGCGAACATTCCATCTTCAATGCCGTAGTGGGCATCTGAACGCGGGCATACATTGACCCGCACGCCAGCCTCACGAAGGATCTTCCAGCCAGCGTCCGGCAGCGCGGTGCAATGGTTGAAGATGTTGTCAGAGCGCAGCAGCCCATCGCGATGCAACCCTTCCAACTCAGCTGCCATGTCCCCGCCAAAAAATTCGGTGATGATCGGCAGCCCCAAGCGCCGGGCTTCAGCCCACAGCTCAGGTTCCAGCTGCGCCATCACCGCCAGCGAGAGCAGTGGGTTGTCGCCGTTCTTGACGTATTTTTCCTGCAGTCGCTCCAGGTTGCCGGGCCAGTGGGCTTTGTCCCATTCGCCAGAAACTGGCGCACCGGACGCGTGGACAGAGCGGATACCCGCATCGAGCAGCGCCTCGACCGCAGCGTCGGAGTGCGCGCCGGTACGGCTGTTGTGCGAGTTATCGACCACGGTGGTGATGCCGGCATCGATGCAGCCCAATGCAGTCAGCAGGTTGCCGATATACATGTCAGCCGGGCGATAGTACTTGGCGAAGGAGAAGTGCGTTGCGTTGCAGTAGTCTTCCAGGGTTTCGGCATTCGGATTGATTCGACGCAGTTGCCCTTCCCAGGAATGACGGTGCGTATCGACCATGCCGGGCATGGCAATCATGCCGGATGCCTCGATCACCATAGCGTCGCCGGCCTCGAGGTTTTCACCAATGGCCTTGATGGTGCTGCCTTCGATAAGGATATCGCCGCGCGCCAGATTGCCGATATCGCCGTCCATGCTCAGCACAGTAGCGCCGCAGATAAGTGTGCGGGCGGCCGAAGCGGCCGGGGCCTGCACGATACTGCGGTTGTATTCAGCCATTTTCAGTACACCTTTCCAAACTTCGTTGGAGGAAATGTACGCAACGCGATACTGCCGGAAAAAGAGGGTTAAACTGTTTTTATTATTCAATATTGACGAATAATAGTGTCTTCCCCCCATCACTGCCTTGAGGGTGCCAACTGTCATGGACCGTATTCAAGCAATGCAGGTTTTCGTGCGTGTGGCTGAAGCAGGAAGCTTTATCCAGGCGGCGCAGACGCTCTCTTTGCCGGCCTCGACGGTTACCAGCAGCGTGAAGAATCTTGAAAAGTATCTGCAGGTGCGCCTGCTGAACCGAACAACGCGACGGGTTGGCCTTACGCCTGAGGGCGCTCAATATCTTGCGCAATGCCGGGAAATACTGGAGCTGATTGAACATACAGAGACCAGCCTGACGGATTCCGTAAAACGGCCTCAGGGGCGTTTGCGGGTCGATATGCCGGGTGGCATTGCCCACTTCATCGTCATGCCAAACCTGCAAGACTTTTACCGGCGCTACCCGGATATCTACCTGATGATAGGCGTCAACGATCGGCAGGTTGACGTCGTTCAGGAGGGTATCGATTGCGTCATTCGCACAGGCGAGCTGGATGACTCAACGCTCGTTGCGCGCCCACTCGGAAGGTTTCGGTGGGTGACCTGCGCGTCTGCCGCCTATCTCGAAGAAAACGGTACTCCGCAAACTCCGCAAGACTTGTCTCACCACCGGGCCATCCATTACTTCTCCGGCCGCGCAAGGCAAACAGGCGAAATGCGCTTCGCCCGTGGCACCGAAAAGATCTCCGTTCCGGTCAACGGCACAGCGGCTGTCAACGAGACTGGGCTCTACATCAAAATGTGCCTTGAAGGCTTCGGGCTGGTGCAACTCGCCGAGAACGTGGTCTCCGAGCATCTGCGAGAAGGACGGCTGGTCGAAGTGCTTGCTGACTGGCAGCCTGCTTCGGTTCCTGTGCACCTGTTATACCCGCATCAGCGCTTTCTTTCGCCAGCCGTGAGTGCATTCGCTGAGTGGATCGCCGGGCTCGTTCGCGACGGCGATTCAGCCACTTGCTGATCAGGAGAGGGTTGCCTTTCTCCTGACTCAGAAGCAGCGCTTCAACTCAGCGATGAGCGTGTTCGAGTTGAACGTTGCGCCCGGCCAGCATACCGGTGAATGCGCCGGCAATGGAGATTGCGGCTGTGATCACCAGCGGTGCTGTCCAGCCACCGGTCCAGTCGTGCAGTTGGCCGAGCAGCAAGGGGCCTGCAGCTGCCATCAGATAGCCGACGCACTGTGCCATGCCTGACAGTGCCGCCGTATCGCCAGCATTTTTTGTCCGCAAGCCGATGAATGTCAGGCCGAGCATCATGCTGGCGCCAGAGCCGAAACCGAGGACCGCGGCCCACAACATGGCGTAGCCTGGCGCATAAATGAGCCCGATCAGGGATAAGGCGGTTAACAGGCTGACGGTAGCAGCTGCCAGTCTCTGGTCTTTGAGACGGCGAAGCGTAGCCGCCAGAATCAAGCCGGGAATGGCCGTGGTCAGTTGAAGCATGCCGTGTACCGCGCCTGCTTGCTCGGGGGATATGCCATGGTCCATCAGAATGGTCGGCAGCCAGCCGACGGCGACATAAAAAGGCATCGCGTTCAGCCCCATGAACAGGGTGACCTGCCATGCCAGCGGCGAACGCCAGACGGCCACGGTTGCCGCTTGTTTCGGGCCGGACAGATTCACGTGTTCGTGTTTTTTCAATTGCGGCAGCCACACAACCAGCGCCAACAGCGGGGCGGCGACCAACAAACTCAGGGCAATCGGCCATCCCCCTGATTGGGTCAGCGTAATGATAATGGCTGACCCGACAGCGCCCGCTGCGCCCATCGTGATGGAGTAAGCGCCGGTCATGGACGCCATTTTCGTTGAGAAGTCGCGTTTGATCAGGCCGGGCAGCAGCACGTTGCCCAGGGCAATCCCGGTGCCTATCAGTATCGTCCCGGCGTACAACGCCCAGGCGCTACCTGCGGAACGGAGCAGGATGCCCGATGAAATGACCAACAGTGCACCGAAAAGCGTGCGCTCGATGCCGAACCTGCGGGCGACCGATGCACTGAGCGGGGAGAAGGCGGCAAAGGCAAGTAATGGCAGTGAAGTCAGCAGGCCTAGAGCTGAGGCGCTCAAGCCAAAGTCATTCTGGATGAGCGGTAAAACGGGTGCTATGGCGGTAAAAGGAACGCGCAGGTTTACAGCTATAAGTAGAATGCCTGCCACGAGCGCAATGGCATGCCACTTGTTTCTTGTATCTGACATATTCTCTAACTGTCCTCGGAAAAAGAACAACTGTAGAGAATTCCGGTACCAGCTAATATAGATATCATGACAGCTAATACCTAAATTATGCCAACCTCCCAAAAAGCCGTTTCATCGCCGGAAGATTTCGATTCAGATCTCTTCGCTCAAGCAGCAATTGCCCTCAAGGTTGCGCCCGAACTCAATCATGCGGGTGTCAGTCCGCATGATCATCGTAAAGGTCAACTGATCCTGTCGTTGCACGGTGCGGTGAGCTGTCAGGTACAAAATGCACTCTGGCTGGTCCCTCCCCAGCATGCGGTATGGATCCCCGGGGGCTCTCCCCACAGTTGCCGAGTGACCGAAAACGCCCGTACCTGCTTTCTGTTTGTTGAGCCCGGCGCGGCAGCTATGCCTGAAACCTGCTGTACGGTTGCCATCACGCCCCTTGTCCGGGAGCTGATCCTGCATCTTGCTGAACAGGAACCTTCTTATCTTTCCGAGGGCAAGACGGCGCGCCTGGTTGCAGTACTTCTGGAGCAGCTTTCTGATGCACCAGTGAAAGAGCTGCACTTGCCGATATCAGACCACCCTAAAATCAAAAAAATCGCCGATACGCTCTTTGCAGACCCTGGCGACCGGACCACTCTGCGCCAGTGGGCGACTCGGCTTGCAACCAGCGAACGATCACTGGCCAGACTGGTGCAAAGCACCACCGGGCTGAGTTTCGGTCGCTGGCGCCAGCAACTGCATTTGATGCTCGCCCTGAGCCATTTGGCGGAGGGGGTCTCCGTGCAACGTGTGGCGGGCATTCTGGGATATGACTCTGTTAATGCATTTATCACAATGTTCAAGAAAGCCATGGGTAAACCGCCTACACAATATTTTTCCTCACTGTATTAGCGCCTCTGCCGGCTGATACGTGGCGGACCGAAGGATCACTGCCAAACAATGTCTGGGTAGCGTGCCGGAGTGCAGATCAGTGTGCCTGTCACCACAACGCTCCGGGAGCCCTCGCATGAAGCCATTTCAGGAACCTCGCCGTTGCCCGGCTAACTTCTTCAGTTTTCCAGAGCCTTCATCGACGTACGCCAATACGCCCAGAAACGCGGCGAGCTCGCAGGCGAATTGTTTCTGTTGGCTGACTTCTTTTCCGACGACACGGCGAGCGATTAACAAGCGTCCGTTTTCATATTCGACATAACTGCTGTAGGACGTGCGAAAAATAACCGGGTGTCCGTCGGGTTTGAGTACGACGCGCAGCGGCGTGCGTTTCGCTAGCCGATACCCTGCGAGGAAAGCCACGCCGCACGACTGCACAGCCAGCGAAGCACGTTCGCTGATATCCCTGCCCAATTTATATAACCACCACAGCACAACAAGGCTTGCGAGGAGGATGCCCGGCCACTCCCGCCCAGGTAACGACAGCCCGGTCGCCAGGCTGATACAAAAGATTGCCGTGATGCCCCAGGGTGCCTGACGCAACAGCAGGACAAGGAACAAACGACCAATGCCGATCTTCGGGCGGATGATGAAAACCTCGTTGGAGCCAAGTGCTGTCATCCGTAATCTCGCCATTTTAGTGCTCGCCGCCAGTAGGGTCAGGTAGCGAGGACAACTTTCTGTTTTTTGGAGATGCAGCGTTATGTTGCAGGTAGAGGTGGTTTGGCGAGCGCGGAATCAAACGCAGTGTCTGCGCGCCCCAAGGCGTCCAATAGGCAACGGCGAAAATCCTCCAGTACCGGTTGCGCCACCGATGATACACAAAGACAGACAGCGAACTCAGGCAACTCAGGAAGCCCGGCGGCATGAGGGACGGTTATCAGATCTTCCGGCACCGTAGACGCCAGCCATGCGGTGATTGCCAGGCCCACGCGTACGGTAGAAGCGGTCGCTTCGAAACTCCCATTTTCAAAGATTGCCCGCCACGCAATGCCCTCTTTCGCCAGTGCTCCAAGCACTAACGGGCGAAAGACACATCGCTCGTCGACCAGCGATAAAGGCAGGGGTCTGGTTTTCCAGATATCACTCGTACGGCTTCCTACCCAGACAAGAGGCTCAGTGCGAATAACCTCGCCTTGTGGACTGCTCGCAAGGTACTCGATGAGCGCGACGTCCAGGCGCCCTTCCTTGATATCCTCGTGCAGCTCAGGCGATGCAGCGCACTTCATCGAAAGCTCTACCGACGGATGAAACGCCGAGAATGCTTTCATCGCTGGGGCGAGAGAGGTGATCAGGTCTGGGGGAGCCCCGATGCGCAAATGTCCGCGCACCGGGCTGCCGACGGTTTCAGCCCAAATCTCATCGTTGAATTGCAACAGGCGACGGGCTTTGGCCAGGAACAGCTCTCCCTGGCTGGTCAGCTCAAGCTGTTTGGTCTTACGAATCAGTAATAGACATCCCAGGCTTTCCTCAAGACGCTTGACCTGCTGACTCACAGCGCCTTGGGTCATGAAGAGCAGATTGGCGGCGATCGTCATGCTCCGATGGTCTGCAACGGCCACGAATGTACGAATCAGGGCGATATCCAAGTTGCGGCTCATGAGCGGTATTACCGAATGTAATGCAAGACATTAAGGATATTCGATTTCCTGATTCCGCAGGAAACAGTAGCGTCATCGATATTCGACTTTTGGACAAACCACGGTTGAGCGCTCTCGTTCTTCTGCTCTTTTTGGTGACTGCCTCTACTCTTTCTCCTGGAGGAGCTACTGCATTGCCCCTTGCTTCAGGCGCAAGACCTGGCCGGATCAGCTCACTGCCTCGCCCCCCAAAACCCTGGCATCGCCTCAACCTCTCGATGGCCACACTGCTCGTGCTGCCCATCGTCCCGACCTGGATATAAAAAATGCCCCTTCTGCCCTTTGCTGAGTCTTTCGATCTGGATGCTTGTTTCAACTCGATTTCTGAACACTGGTCACCCAAGGTCGTCGCGCAAGTGAATGATCAGTATGTGAAGGTTGCCAAAGTCTGCGGCCAGCTGATTTGGCACAACCATGCGACACAGGACGAACTGTTTTATGTCGTCAAAGGGAATTTGAGGATTGAGTATGAAGGTGGCCGAGCGGTCGAGCTGCCCGCAGGCTCGATGCATGTTGTGCCCAAGGGCGTCATGCATAACCCGGTTGCGGAAGAAGAGTGCTGGATCGTCCTGATCGAGCCAGTGGACACCCTGCATACCGGGGATGTTTATTCACCCCTTACCAAAACCCTGGAGCAACAGTGGGACTGAACACTGCAAAACCCCGTAGGAACTCTTTGCAAAGACGTCGGGATCGAGTGCTCGATAGATCCCGCCATCCTCCAGATAGAATAGTCCTCCCTCATCTGAGCAGAATTTCGTCAAGGATCACTTGTCCAACCATTATCAACGACAAGGAACTTCAGCATGAAATTCGCCAACTTCTCCCAATCACTTTCAAAATGGGCCGGCCATTCGAAAACCTTCATGACCGCGATTGTGCTGATCATCATCTGGGCGGCCACCGGCCCCTATTTTCATTACAACGATACGTGGCAATTGATCATCAACACCTCAACCACGATCATCACCTTCCTCATGGTTTTCCTGATCCAGAACACTCAAAACCGAGACAATGACATCTTGCATATCAAGATTGATGAGCTGTTACGGGTGACCAAAGAAGCGCATAACGCGGCGTTATGCCTGGATAAGCTTGAAAGCCACGAGCTGCGTGAAATACGCAAGGAATACAGCGAAATCGGATCAGAAGATAACGGCCGCTCCTGCGCCGCGGCCTCCCCGCCCAAGGCACCGCTATCGGCACAGCGCCCACAAGAGGGCCAGTGACTGCCGTCTTCAGGCGCGTCCTTGTGTCTCAAGCCGGACCAGACGCGCGATCCATCCTTTTCAAGCACCGAAGCTGACGGTCTGCACAATGACCGACCAGCCTGCGAGCAACAACCAGAAGAGGGCAAAAAGCAGCGGGGAACGCAGAGAGAAAAGCAGCGATTTGCGGTACCCCCGGTGCGTTGATTCAGTCGCACAGAACAACGGCGACTCATCGTAGGCCAGGCCCATCAACGGCTCACTTTGCAACAGCTGGCTTTGCTTGAAATGCCAGTGATCGATGATGTCGTACGCCGCCTTGATGCCAGGCCAGGCGTTCAGAGAACTGAGAAAGCCGAGCAAGGCCAATATCGGCGGCAGGGACAGCGTGAAGAGTTTGCCCCAATCCGGATTGAGGTTGGCCATACAGGACGCGAAAGCGATCACCAGAAAGGACTGGGCACTCAGGTAAGCATCCGTCCGATTGGACAGGATCGTGGTTTCATACTGGATTTCACGGCGATAGAAATCCAGACGCTCCTTGGGAGAGCCGAACATCTTGGCATTTTGCTCGGTCAGGTCATCTTCATTGACCTGAGACGTAAGGATACGGGTCATCGCAGCAGGTTCTCGTGTTCAGTTCCATCATTCTGTGGCGGACTGCCCTGAGTCAGGACAAGACAAACTCTCTGCAACGACCCACCCACGGCGATAATAATTTCATTTATTTCATTCAAATCCGACAGAACGTAATACGACTGCTGCATCAAGCGCCTTCGAGTGCACTCACTGCAATGACGCTATAGCGCCCCGCAATATGATGATATTCATATAACAATTATACAAAACATGTACAAAAAATAAATCCATGTACATGCTTTCCACAGCAACAACGCCAACCCATCACTCAAACAAGTAACTTGCAGGCCTATTGATATCACCCAATTCAAATCAATTATAAAAAATTTGAACCTCCTAGTTCGGCAGTCTGCCCAACTCACACAGCAAGGAGGAGAAATGAATAACGAACTTTTCATCATCGAATACTTTCTTCATGGCGAGCACAGATCTTTCATCATCAGAACATCCGCCATGAATAACGCCGAGGCCTGGCATTGGGCTTGTTGCGATGCAGGCATAGGCCGTATTCCCCGATTCGCCCGAGAGCGCGTCAAACGGATCAGTAAACCGCTCGCTGAACGATATGGCGTCGAGAACGTGAAATGGTGGCGTTCCGGCGAAGCACCTTTTGTTCCAAAACCCTACATCCCACCGCCACCCGATTGATCGGTTACGGAGGCCATCACTCAGGCTGGATCCCCTCATTTGAAAGACAAACCAGAAAAAGGAGGCGTGTCATGAACCGGAGAGCGAATAACCAAAAGACCACCAAAACCCGGTGGCTAGCCGCAACCGAACGCAGTAACCACCTATTCAAGGAGGCGGCCAGGCTGGATGACGAAGCCTACGACCTGCTCAGCGACGGCGTCGTCACGTCAGACACACTGGAGAAATTTCGACTCGCCAAGGCCGCAGCCGCCGCCAAGTACGCGCAGGCACGAAAGGCCTGGGAGCAAGCCAGGGAGGCGTTTCAGGAACAAACCGAATGAAACGGGCGACATGCAGCAGCACTTGAAGCATCGGGTCAATTCGCAGCCGTTGCCGGCCGCCGCACCCAGCCCCCATCAGTAATCCATGGCGTGCACAGGTAGCCGGGTTGAGTTCAGAGCCTCCAGGCGCCTTTCCCTCGCGATGTCATTTTCGTAAGCAACGAGGTGTTCGATGAACATGACCGTAGGCGATTTTCTAGTGGAACGCTTGTATCAGTGGGGCGTACGACGCATCTATGGCTATCCGGGAGACGGTATCAACGGGGTCTTCGGTGCCCTCAACCGAAGCCAGGGCAAAATTGAATTCATCCAGGCCCGTCACGAGGAAATGGCCGCCTTCATGGCTACCGCTCATGCCAAGTTCACTGGCGAACCCGGGGTGTGTATCGCCACCTCAGGCCCCGGTGCCTCGCACCTGCTGACCGGTCTCTACGATGCCCAGATGGATCACATGCCCGTGTTGGCGATCGTCGGGCAGCAGGCGCGCACTGCGCTGGGCAGCCATTACCAGCAGGAACTGGACCTGGTGTCGATGTTCAAGGACGTCGCCTGCGCATTCGTCCAGCAGGCCTGCGAACCCTCCCAGGTGCGCCACCTGATCGACCGGGCACTGCGGATCGCCATCGGCGAACGACGCGTCACGGCCTTGATACTGCCTAACGATCTGCAGGACCTCGAATACCAGGAGCCGCGCCACGTCCATGGCACCGCGCATTCGGGCCTCGGCTACAGCGCCCCACGGGTGATTCCCCATGCACAGGACCTGCAGCGCGCGGCCGAAGTCCTGAACGCTGGAAACAAGGTCGCGATTCTGGTCGGGGCCGGCGCATTGCAGGCCACCGAAGAGGTCATCGCCGTGGCCGAGAAGCTGGGGGCCGGCGTCGCCAAGGCCCTTCTGGGCAAGGCTGTGCTGCCCGATGACCTGCCCTGGGTGACCGGTTCGATCGGCCTGCTGGGCACCGAACCCAGCTACAAGCTGATGAATGAATGTGACACCTTGTTGATGATCGGCTCGGGGTTTCCGTATGCCGAGTTTCTGCCCAAGGAAGGCCAGGCACGCGGAGTACAGATCGATCTGCGGCCGGGCATGCTCAGCCTGCGCTATCCGATGGAGGTCAACCTGCAGGGGGATGCCGCCCAGACCTTGCAGGCGCTGCTGCCGCTGCTCGAACACAAGCGCCGCCGCCAGTGGCGCAAGAAAGTCGAGGGCTGGCGTGCCAGTTGGGACAAGACCCTGGAAAAACGCGCCCTGGTCAAGGCCGACCCGATCAACCCGCAACGGGTGGTGTTCGAACTGTCACCCCGCCTTCCGGACGACGCGATCATCACCAGCGACTCCGGCTCCTGCGCCAACTGGTATGCCCGCGACCTGCAGATCCGTCGCGGCATGCAGTGCTCGCTGTCCGGCGGCCTGGCCTCGATGGGCGCCGCAGTGCCTTATGCCATCGCCGCCAAATTCGCCCACCCGCAGCGCACGGTGGTGGCGTTGGTCGGCGACGGCGCCATGCAGATGAACAACATGGCCGAACTGATCACCGTGGCCAAGTACTGGCGGCAGTGGCAAAGCCCTCGATGGATCTGCGCGATCTTCAATAACGAAGACCTGAACCAGGTGACCTGGGAACAGCGCGTCATGCAAGGTGATCCCAAGTTCGAAGCCTCGCAGAACATTCCGGACGTGCCCTACCACCTGTTCGCGATTTCCATCGGCCTCAAGGGCATCTTCGTCGAACGTGAAGAAGACGTCGCACCAGCCTGGGAGCAGGCCCTGGCCGCCGACTGTCCGGTGGTGATCGAATTCAAGACCGACCCCGACGTCCCACCGCTGCCCGCACATATCAAGCTTGAGCAAGCCAGAAAACTGGTCTCGGCCCTGGCCCAGGGCGACCCCGATGAAGCAGGCATCATCCTGCAGACAGCCAGGCAGGTGGTAAGCCGGGTACTGCCCAAACGCAAGAGGCTGACCCCATGAGCGAACACGTCGTGCATTTTCACTGCCAGATCGATCAGGGCACCACCGAGCGTTTTCGAAACTGCTGCCTGGAGGCCATCGAACAAGGTGCTCAGTCGCTGCTGCTCAACCTGTCCACCACTGGCGGCAGTACCAATTTCGGTTTCACGCTGTACACCTTCCTCAAGTCCTTGCCGGTGCCGCTGTGTGCGATCAATGCAGGCAACATCGAATCGATGGGCATCATCATGTTTCTCGCCGCCCATCGACGTATCACCGCACCCCACTCACGTTTTCTGATTCACCCCATGAATTGGTACTTCAGCCAAAATTCGGTGGATCACCAAAGGCTGCGCGAGTACCTATCGAGCTTGGACAATGACCTGGCGCGGTACGTGAAAATCTACGAAATCGAGACAACCGAGGCCGCCACCCAACTGGACATTTTCAAGTGCCTATCGGCCGAGGAGAAGGTGATCGCCGCTCATGACTCACTGGCCTATGGTATTGCCCATGAGGTCAGACAAATCGTGTTCGCCGAAGGCGTCAAACACTGGAAAGTCAGCGCAGAATAAGCCCAAGCCAGTAACTCGATACTTCACCTGCGCGGGTGCGCGCCGTGAGCGGAGATTTGGAAATGGCAAAACATCTGAGAAGAATTCTGAACTTCGAAGATGGCGCCGACTTCACATGAAGACCACCCTTATTGACAGTGGAGAATTATCCCCATGAACACAAACCTGCAGAGCAAAAAAGTACTCATCATCACTTCCAATACCGGTATCGAGCGAGACGAACTGTTAAAGCCGCTGGAGAACTTGCGTGAACGGGGTGCGACAGTGATTCATGGTTCCTGCAAAGGAGGGACAACGCAGACCTTCCTTCACGATACCGACAAGGACAAACAGGTCGAGTCCGACGCAAGATTGGCTGATCTGAACAGCGATGACTTCGATGCGCTGTTGATTCCAGGAGGCACCGTCAACGCCGATACGCTACGCCAGGATGCAGACGCCCTTCGTCTGATCAACGATTTTGTCAAAGCGGGCAAGATCGTCGCCTCTATCTGTCACGGGCCCTGGACACTGATTGATGCAGGCGTGATCGCTGGCAAAACGCTCACTTCCTACCCCAGCGTACGTACCGACCTGATCAATGCCAAGGCTCAATGGGTCGATGCTGGCGTCAAGGAATGCCCGGCCAATGGCTGGAGGTTGATCACCTCCCGCAACCCGGGTGATCTTGCAGACTTCAACCAGGCAATCGCTCAGGCTCTGCTAGCAGCCTGATAGCGCAGGTACCGCATTATCCAGCGTCAGGTTACAGCGCATCCCCATCTTTCCAGACGCTGGATGATCACTCGTTGTTATACAAACATCAGGCGACAGGTGCGTCAGTTTGTTGCGCACAGGTCGAAGGAGGAGAACGGTGACCAAGCCCTCCCCTTGGCCGGGCCTGCCCAATCTGAAACAGGCTGGCGATGCGGTCCATCGGCTGACGGTGCTCACCGTCAATATGCACAAGGGCTTCACCCTGTTCAACCGGCGCTTCATCCTGCCGCAGTTGCGCGAGGCCGTGCGCAGTACCGGGGCTGATCTGGTTTTTCTTCAGGAAGTGCATGGCAGCCATCGCCTGCACCAACAGCGCTACCCCAACTGGCCTTCAGCACCTCAGTACGAGTACCTGGCGGACAGCATGTGGCCGCAGTTCGCCTACGGACGTAACGCGGTGTATCCCCACGGTGATCACGGCAATGCACTGCTCTCCAAATTTCCCATCCTGGCCTACGGCAACCGCGATGTTTCAATCCAGGGCAACGAGCAGCGTGGATTGCTCCATTGCACACTCGATGTACCCGGTCATGCTCAGGTATTCGCCATTTGCGTGCACCTGGGCCTGCGCGAAGCTCAGCGTCAAAAACAGATCGGTCTGTTGCTCGACTACCTTGAGTCATTGCCCCCCGACGCACCGGTGATCATCGCCGGCGACTTCAACGACTGGCGTCGACGCGCTGACCGTCGGCTCTCTGCTCGGTCGTTGATCGAAGCCTTTGCCCAGCTTCAAGGCGCACCCGCGCGCAGCTTCCCTGCCCGACTGCCGTGGCTACGCCTGGACCGGGTCTACTTGCGCAACGCCTCTCCCCTTGGCGCGAAAGTGCTGTACGCACGCCCCTGGTCACACTTGTCGGACCATGCGTCCCTGGTGGTGGAGCTGGCGCTGTGAACGCCCCCTGGCTGGAAGGCAATGACGTCCAATTGCTGATCAATGGCAATGACTATTACAGCCGTGTCTTCGACAGCATTCGCCGCGCTCGACAACGTGTGCTGCTTGAAACCTTCATCCTCTTTGACGATGTCGTTGGCAAGGCACTGCAGCAGGTGCTCATAGAGGCCTCACAACGGGGCGTACAGATTGATGTCACGGTCGATGGCTACGGTACCGCCGACCTGCCTCCGACGTTCATCCAGGCCATGATATCAGCGGGCGTGCGCCTGCATGTATTCGATCCGCAACCACGCTTGATGGGCCTTCGCACCCATATCTTTCGGCGCCTGCATCGCAAGATCGTCGTGATTGATGGCCGGCAGGCGTTTATCGGCGGGCTCAACTATGCGGCTGATCACCTGGAAGAATTCGGCCCCATGGCCAAACAGGACTATGCGGTAGAGGTCACCGGCCCCGTTGTGGCCCAGATAGAAGACTGTTGCCTGCACCTGCTCGCAGAAGAACCTCCCAGCCGGCGAGCAGCCCCCACCGGCCCTGACGGCGGACAGGCATGGGCACGGTTGCTTGAACGTGACAATCAGCATCACACCACTGCGATCGAGGGCCAGTACCTGGCAGCCTTTCAGGCCGCCCGCTTTCGAGTGATGGTTGCCAACGCCTATTTCTTTCCGGGTTATCGTTTGCTTCGGGAACTGCGCAATGCTGCCCGACGCGGGGTGGAGGTGACGCTGATTCTTCAGGGGCAGCCGGACATGCGTTGGGTACGTTCACTCTCCAGGCTGTTGTATAACTACCTGCTGCGCGACGGCGTCAGGATCTTCGAATATTGTCGTCGCCCCCTGCATGGAAAGGTCGCCCTGGTGGACGATGAATGGGCCACGGTAGGCTCCAGCAATCTCGATCCGCTGAGCCTGGCGTTGAACCTGGAAGCCAATCTGTTCATCCGCGATAACCTGTTCAACGAACACCTGCACAATCATCTTCGCCAACTCATCCACTCAGACTGCAAGCGCATCACACTGGAACGGATGATCCGCGGTTACTGGTGGAGGGCGCCCCTGATCTTTCTGTGCTTTCACTGCATCCGGCATTTTCCGGCGATTGCTGGCTGGCTGCCGGCACATAAGCAGTACCTGCACCCGATGGCTCCCCGCGTGCAACACATGGGCTGTCGCGAGGGAGAAAACGGATGACTCACAGAGAGAGGCCACTGAGTACACTCTCAGGCTGAGCCTCCAGGACGTTGTAATCAGCCTCAGCCCGGGCCTGCTCATCGTTGGATTTAACCAATAGCCATTGTTCCTTCTTGCCAGCCAGGCGGGTACGAAACAGGTTCCATCTTCCCGCGAGCTTTTCGCCCTGCAGGATAAATCGCAGCCTGCCCTGTACGTAACCTTCATGCGGGTCACCCTCGGGGCTCCATATTCCCTGGTCCCAGACAATCACATCGCCTGCGCCATAGTGCCCCTCGGGAATATGCCCCTCGAAAGTGGCGTACTCCATGGGGTGGTCCTCAACGTGTATGGCAAGACGGCGGACTGAGGGATCCAGAGAAGGCCCCTTGGGGATGGCCCAGCTTTTCAACGTGCCATCAAGCTCCAGGCGGAAGTCGTAATGCAGGTGGCTGGCATCATGCTTCTGAATGCAATAGTGCAGCGCTCTGCCTGACCGCTTGTGCTTTTGGCGTCCCACGGGTTCAGGCGTCGTATTGAGGTCGCGTTTGTGTTGATACTCCCGTAATGGATCGGCCATATCGATGCTCCCTGGATGTTTCAACTGGAGCCAGCGACGAGCAGCCCCTTATCAACGTGGGCAGCCCTGCCATAGAGAAAGTTCCATCCAGCCTTCGTACGGGCTGCGACGCTCAGCCTGTCCAGTAGCCGTTTGCGCCGATGCAGCTAGGCGTCGAGCACCGTGCGGATTTTCCGGGGTAGATCAGCGGGCTGGTAAGGTTTGAGAATCAGCTCGAACTCATGCACCTGGATATCCGCGCGCTCCAATGAGTCTTTCGCATAACCTGTCGTGAGCAAGATTCTGATGTGCGGATACAAGCGTGATATCTCGCGCGCCAGGGCCGCGCCATCCATTGCTCCCGGCATGATCAAGTCGCTGAACACCAGGTCGTAGGTTTTATGCTTGAGCAGGGTCAATGCCTTGCTGGCATCGTGGGCTATGTCTGCCGGGTAACCGTAGTCAGACAGAATCACCTGTGCCAGTTCCGCGACCTCGGGCCGGTCCTCCACGATCAGGATTCTCTCCCGGCCTCGCAGCGAGGGAGGATCGGTCGGCTTCTGCTCGTCGCAGAGCTGGCTGCCATCGGCCGGAAAATACAGGCGTATTGTCGTACCGATGCCCGGATACGAAGAGAGACGGGCCGTGCCCCCCGATTGCTTGACGAAACCATAGACCATCGACAGCCCCAGGCCAGAGCCCTTGCCTTCTTCCTTGGTGGTGAAGAACGGCTGCATGACTTTTTCCTGGATATCGGCTGCGATGCCTTTGCCATTATCGCTGACCGAGAGACTCACGTAGCATCCCTCGGCCAGCCCATCGTGCTGAACACGGGGATCGCCTGGAACCCGGACGTTGCAGGTTTTGACGGTCACCGTCGGATCGGCGCACCCCTCCAGCGCTTCCTGGGCGTTCGATAGGAGTTGCTGGACTGCCAACTGCGCCTGGGAAGGGTCGATGCAGCAGTTCCATAAATCGTCGGCGAGTTCCACCTGCAGAGCGGCCTCATACAGCGCACCCGCCATGAAGTCGGGGCGGCTCAGCAAGGTGTTCAGATTGGTCACCCGGCTTTCGAGCCGTTGCTTGCGCGAAAACGCCAATAACTGCTGAGTCAAGGCTTGAGCCTTTTCGGCCGCCGCTCGCGCATGACTGGCGCTGTTGAAAATGCGCTGCGGGTCGCTGCCAGGGCGTTTGGCACTCTGTTGAATCAATTCGAGATAGCCGGCCATCACCTGCAGCAGATTATTGAAATCATGGGCGATGCCGCCGGTCAGTTGCCCCAGGGCCTCCAGGTCTTGTGCGCGACGTACACGCGGTTCCACATCGTGACGCCGGCTCACGTCCAACTGGGAGGCAAAAAAGTACACCAGTTGCCCGCGCTCGTTGAATAACGGAAAAATGAACAGCTCGTTCCAGAAGGCCGAGCCATCCTTACGGTAATTGAGCACCTCCACACACACTTCATGGTGGTGCAGCACCGCAAGCTGGACCTGCTGCAGGACACGCTTGTCGGTTTCCGGTCCCTGCAGGAACCGGCAATTTCGTCCGATGACTTCGTCGCGTTCAAACCCCACAAGACTCAGGAACGCCTGGTTGGCAAAGATGATCGGGTTGTCGGGCTGAGCGGGATCGGTCACGATCATCGCACTGTGACTGGTTTCCATGGCAGCGAAGAACAGATCTTTGCGATTGGAAGAAAGCCCCGCCAGATCGATACGGTCGAGCACGGGCTTTTTCTTTCTAGCCAAGATTCACCTCCGATAAATGGTGCGTTTTCCATGGACCGTGAAAACGCTTCGGAGTGCGACCGGGTTCTGAACAGGCGCTTCGCCGTATCGTACCCGGGTACCGCGTCAATACAGTCACGCTCACCGTTGAAGCTCAGGTTCTCGATCATCAGAACCGCCACGGCGTCAGATTTTTGAACTCCTTCCGTTGCGTAAAGCTCCATCGCTATGCAACACCGTCGGCGAACAGGAGTGACCATGACGACCCAAACCCTGCAAGACACGCCAGGCGCCTCAGCGGACGAGCGCTGCTACAGCACTGATATCCCTGCCCGCCTCGACCGCCTGCCGTGGACCCGCTTCCACACCCTGCTGGTGCTGGCGCTGGGTATCACCTGGCTGCTTGATGGCCTTGAGGTGACACTCGCGGGTGCCGTATCCGGTGCGCTCAAGGACAGCCCCAGCCTGGCCATGAGCAATACCGATATCGGGCTGGCGGGCGCCACCTATATCGCCGGTGCGGTACTGGGCGCGTTGTTCTTCGGCTGGCTGACCGACCGCCTGGGCCGGCGCAAACTGTTTTTCATCACCCTGTTCCTGTACATCGGCGCTACCGCGGCCACGGCCTTTTCCTGGAACCTGTGGAGTTTCCTGCTGTTCCGATTTCTGACCGGAGCGGGCATCGGCGGCGAATACACGGCGATCAACTCGACCATCCAGGAATTCACCCCGGCTCGCTATCGCGGCTGGGTGGACCTGACCATCAATGGCACCTTCTGGATCGGCGCCGCCCTGGGCGCGGTGGGTTCGGTGATCCTGCTCGACCCGGACGTGGCCGGCGGTGAGCTGGGCTGGCGGCTGTGCTTCGGCATTGGCGCCGCACTCGGACTGATCATCATGCTGATGCGCCTGTGGGTCCCGGAGAGCCCGCGCTGGCTGATGATCCACAACCAGCCGGAAGAGGCCGAGCGCATCGTCGCCGAGATCGAACGCCATTACCGTGAGCGCGGCATCGAGGTGCCGCCGGTGCAGGAACCACCCTTGCGCTTGCACGCCCGTGATCACACGCCGCTGCGAGAGGTGTTCCACAGCCTGTTCGTCGAACACCGGCGCCGGGCGTTCGTCGGCCTGACCCTGCTGACCGCCCAGGCGTTTTTCTACAACGCCATATTCTTCACCTATGCCCTGGTGCTCACCGACTTCTACGACGTGCCGTCCGCCCACGTCGGCTGGTACCTGCTGCCCTTCGCCCTCGGCAACTTCTGCGGGCCGCTGCTGCTCGGCCGGCTGTTCGACGTGGTCGGTCGGCGCATCATGATCAGCAGCACCTACCTGATTTCCGGGGTCTTGCTCTGTTTCAGCGGCTACCTGTTCCAGCAGCAGATGATCGACGCCACCCAGCAGACCATCGCCTGGGTGGTGATTTTCTTCTTCGCCTCGGCGGCGGCCAGCTCGGCCTACCTCACCGTGGCCGAAACCTTCCCTCTGGAAATCCGCGCCCTGGCCATCGCGGTGTTCTATGCCTTCGGCACCGGCCTGGGCGGGCTGGTCGGCCCGACCCTGTTCGGCGCGCTGATCGAAACCGGCCAGCGCACCAACGTGCTGTACGGCTACCTGATCGGGGCGGCGCTGATGATCATCGCGGCGGCGGTCCAGGCACTCTGGGGCGTGGCCGCCGAACGGCGCTCGCTGGAGCATGTGGCCAGACCGTTGTCGCAGGTGAGTGACTGATGAAAACCCTACGCAGCAATCAACACCATTGAAGCGACAAAACATCACAAGGCATTGTCTTCCAGCCTGTGGAGACAGCGTGATCGCACCTTACGCCCTGACCAGCACATTCGTTCATCTTGGCGCCTTGCATACCGAGGTAGACTTCGATCGCATGAAAAAAGGTGCGGACCACCTCAGCCCAGGAAGCCACTGATGCGACGTCTCATTCTGATCGTATGTTGCAGTCTTGCGATTCACGCACACGCCGCCGGTTTCGGCTTCGTACGCACCGACTCCCGAATTGTCGTCGACACCGAGGCACACCTGCTATTCAGCGTGGACACGCACAATGGCGATCTGGTCTCCCTGCGTTATCGCGACAACGAATTGCAGACCACCGAACCCAAAGCCTCGCAGATCGCATCCGGGCTGGGCAGCGCACAGGTAGACGCCCGCACAGTGGGTGACGTGATCGTCATCAGCGTACGGGCGGGTGATTTGATCCACTACTACCTGGCCAAAAAAGGTCGCGCGGCCATTTACATGGCGACCTACGCCCCCACCCTGCTGCCCGTGGGCGAGTTGCGCTTCGTGACGCGACTCAACGTCAGCAAGCTGCCCAAGGCTCTGCGCGGTACCGACTCCAACGTCGGCACGGCGATCGAAGGCAAAGACGTGTTCCTGCTGCCGGATGGACGCACCAGTTCCAAGTTCTATTCGGCACAACCGATGATCGACGACTCGCTGCACGGTGTTAAAGGCCCCGGGGTCGCGGTGTATATGCTGATGGGTAATCGCGAGCTCAGCTCGGGCGGTGCATTTTTCAAGGATATTGCCACCCAGAAAACCGCGACCACCCATGAACTCTACAACTACATGTACTCCAACCACACCCAGACCGAGCCCTATCGCGGCGGCCTGCACGGGATTTACGGGCTGTTGTTTACCGACGGTGATGCGCCTGATGCCACCTTGACCGACCTGGGCTTTGTCGCCAGGGACCTGGGCCTTGTGGGCTTCGTGGACAACGCCGGGCGCGGCATACTGGCAGGCCACGTATCCGACGTGGCGAATGAGCTGCCGGCGGTGGTGGGTTTGAGTAATGCCAACGCCGAGTACTGGGCCCGCGCAGACGGCAACGGGCGGTTCGTCGTGACCGGGATTCGACCGGGACAATACCGGGTCACGCTGTATCAGAATGAGCTGGAAGTCGCGCAGACCACAGCCACCGTGAGCGTCGGCAGCACGACGCAAACGAGCCTGCAGGCGCGACCGCTGGCCGGCCAGGTGAAATGGCAAATCGGTCTGCCCGACGGCACGCCGGCAGGTTTTCTCAATGCCCACCTGCTGGCCTCCGCACACCCCAGCGATTCGCGCATGACGCCATGGGCGCCGGTCACCTACACCGTTGGCACCAGCACGCCCAACACGTTCCCCGCCGCGCAGTGGCGCGACGTCAACAGCCCCACCCGCATCCAGTTCGTCTTGGCCGCCAACGAGGTGAGGGATTACCGATTGCGCCTATTCATTACGCTGGCCCAAGCCGGAGGGCGCCCAGCAGTGAGCGTCAATCAGCACTGGGAAGCGCCTGTGCCTGCGGCCTCGAACCAGCCCGACAGCCGTGGTATCACCCGAGGCACTTATCGCGGTAACAACAGCCTCTTCGAGATCAGTATTCCGGCCGCAGCGCTGCATGCCGGTGTCAACACGCTGGAGATAGGCGTGGCATCGGGTAAAACGGGCCAAGGTTTTCTGAGCCCTGGCTTTGTGTTTGATAGCGTGCAGTGGGTGCAACCATGAACAGGGACAATCAATTCGCTCACCCAACCTGCTGGGCATTCGTCACCCTGATCCTGGGCAGAGGTCGCCAGCCCCACCGGGGTGCTGCTGGCGCCCTCCTCTGGCGTGCAGCGCCACTGACGCTGCCCGGTACGCCGAGCTCTAGAAATGGTGTAGCCAGTTAAGTACCAGCTTGTTGCCCTGGGTGCGGTTCTCAGCCTGTTGCTCGAAGTACGCGTTCACTGACAGGGTATTTTCCTTGCTGAACGCGTAGATCAGGCCTGGGCCAATGGCCCAGACCTTTTCCCGGCGCCCACTCACCGCATGCCCATCCACCTCGGTGTCGGTGATCTGCTTCAACCAGTAGCCGTTAAGCCCCACACTCAGCTGTTGGTCGATCGCATACTGCAGCGTCAGGTTGGCATGCAACGCCTGACCGGCCTGGGTGTTGGAGACATCACCGAATCCGGCCTGCGGCTGATCATTCCTGCCATTCCACAAGTACATGAAACGCCCACTTGTCGACCACTTGGGGCTGAACCAGTAAGTCGCCGCGTAATACGGGTTGAAAGACCAGAAGTTGCTGCCTGGGTTGATCGATCGATTGCGGTCGTAGGCCCCCACCGGGATCGACACATCGACTTCGACCCGCTGGGTCAGCAGCGGGCTGCCATCGGCATGGCTCAGGGTCGGCAACTGCAGGAAAGGGCCAACGGTCAAGTCACCCAAACCTGCACGAGAACTCAATGCCGCGTTATGCAGACCATCGTCCACGTCCACATGGGCCAGGGAAGTGTTGATCAGGGTAAAGCCAGGCATTGCGCCGTTGGCCAGGGGTTGGCCGACGTAAATGATCTGCGTGGTCGGTGCCACCACGTCCACGTCCTGTCGGGGCAGCGCCAGCTTGTTACCCTGGGCATCGTTGAAGCGGCTGGCGCGCGAATACGTGAGGTACTCCTCCAGATACCAACCAGGACCGGCCGGTGCCGGTGAACCGTCATAAAAACTGGTACTGCCAAGGTTGAGTCCGGGCAAGTCATAAGCGTGTGCAGTGGCTGACAGTGCGACAAAAGTCGTGGCCGCAGCCGTGCGCAAGAGTGGCTTGAGCATCTTGTATGTCCTGTATTTTTGTTGTTGTTCAAGACCCCCGGTGTGGTGGATCCGCACCGGGGTTTGGCGCGGTGGCGCGCCCTACACGTAGGTGGCAGCCAATCCGCCATCCACCGGCAGATTGACCCCGTTGACCCAGCGCGCCGCGTCCGAGCAGAGGAAGGCGATCACCGACGCCACCTCATCGGCCAGAGCCGGACGGGTCATGCGTTGGCTGTCCTGGGCCACCCGATCCGGGCCGAGCATGCTGACGAAATCGCCCAGGATGGGGGTGAACACCGGCCCTGGCGCGACGCAGTTGATGCGCACCGCATGATCGCGAAAGCAGCCCTGGGCTTGCTGCAGGGTCCAGACGATCAGCGCTTCCTTGAAGTACTGATAACAGGTGGCCTGCTCGACCGGATTTGCCGCGAGCCACTGCTGCCCGGCCTCGAAACTCTGCGTCGCGGCCAGGGCCTTGTGCAGCTCCAGTCGTTGCGGCCATTGCGCGCCGAGAATTGAGGCGACATTGACGATGCTGCCGCCCGCCGGCATGCGTGGCAGCAGGGATTGGGTCAGGTGCCGCAGCCCCAGGTAATTGACCGTGGCAACGGCTTGCAGGGGCGCCGTTCCGGGCACCCCTGCAATGTTGCACAGCCCATCGACCCGCGCTGGCAGCCGCGCCACCAGCGCATCGATGCTTGCGGGATCGCTCAGGTCAGCCTGGAAAAACCCCTCCAGCGTCAACTGCGGCTCATGGCGATCAACGCCGATCACCGTGGCGCCCTGGAAGCGCGCCAATCGCGCAACTTCCGCTCCAATACCCGAGGCCACGCCAGTGACGATCAAGGTTTTGTTGTACAGGTTCATGGTCAAGCCCTCTTATTGTTGTATAGGCATGCGTGAGCCGAGGCTCAGAAGAGAGAGTTCAGAAGGGATGCCTCAGAAGGGATAGTTCGGCGGCGTGTTTTTCACCGTCACCCATTGCAGCTGGGTGTATTCATCCCAGTCGGCCGGCCCGCCCACGCTGCCGCCATTCCCCGAGGCGCCACGCCCGCCGAAGGGGTTGATGCACTCGTCCGCCACGGTCTGGTCGTTGATGTGCAACAGGCCGCAGTCGAGCCGCTCGGCCATGGCCATGGCGCGCCCTATCGACGGTGAAATGATGGCGGCCGACAGGCCGTATTCCGTGCGGTTGGCCAGCTCGATGGCCTCCTCGTCCGAGGCAAAACTGACCACCGTGGCCACCGGGCCGAACAGTTCCTCTTCAAAGGCGCGCATGCCCGGCCGTACCCCGCTGAGCACGGTGGGTCGATAGAACAGCTGGTGATATTCGCCACCCGCTTCCAGACGTGCGCCGGCCTCCAGGCTCTCGCTGACGATCTCGTGCAGGCGCTGCAGTTGGCGCTGGTTGATCAATGGGCCGAGTGCGGCTTCACCCCGGGCGGCGTTGCCCACGGTGAGCGCCCGGGCTTTGTCCACCAGCTTGCGGGTCAGGCTGGCGGCGATGGACTCATGTACCAGAATCAATCCGGTCGCCATGCAGATTTGCCCCTGGTGCATCCAGGCGCCCCAGGCGGCGTTGCTCGCTGCCAAGTCGAGGTCGGCGTCCTCAAGAATGATCAACGGGTTCTTGCCGCCCAGTTCCAGGGCGACTTTTTTCAGATGACGCCCGGCTGTTTCTGCCACTTTGCGCCCTGCCGCCGTGGAGCCGGTGAAGGCGATCATTCGCACATTGGGGTCGCGACACAGGGCCTCACCCTCCGGCGCAGCGCCGGGCAATACATGCAGCAGGCCCTTGGGCAAGCCCGCCTCTTCGAACAGCCGGGCGATGAGGAAACCACCGCTGACCGGCGTCTGCGGGTCAGGCTTGAGTACCACCGCATTGCCCGTCGCCAGGGCCGGCGCCACCGCGCGCAACGACAGGATCAGCGGAAAATTGAACGGTGAAATCACCCCGACTACGCCATGGGGCTGGCGCCGTGCATAAGACAGACGCCCGGCCGCGCTGGGCAGTACCACCCCGTGGGGTTGTGACAGCATGCCCGCCGCCTGGTGCAGCAGCACAATCGCCTCGCGTACTTCGTGCTCGCCCTTGAACAGCGCGCCGCCGGTTTCCCTGGCGACATACAGCGCCAGTTCGGCAAATGACTTCTGGGCTATGTCGGCCGCCTTGCGAAACACCTCGGCGCGCTCCCGTGGGCCGAACGCAGCCCAGGCCGGCTGGGCCAGGGCCGCGCCGCGACTGGCGATGGCAACGTCGGCCGGGCTGGCCATGGCACAGCGCATCAGGGTTTCGCCGGTGGCGGGTTCGATCACGGGCATCACAGAGCCCGAAGCAGGTATCCAATCGCCGTTGAACAGACATTCGGACGCTATGGCCCGCTGTAACAGCGGGGTGGTTTCAGACAGTGACATGGCAACTCCCGGTTCTTGTAATTGTCATCGTCTGCACGGGTGCAGACGCCGCATCAAGCCTTGAGCAAAGGCTGTGCCGCCTGCGCCAGATCACACTGACATAAACCACCGAGGGCTCTGGAACGGGGCCTGCCGCGCTCCAGACGCTCCCCCGCCACCGGGCAACCGCAAAAACCGCGACCCTGACACTTGCTCAATTGATAAGGTTATGTTTAATAACTATCTCAGCGGTTACTCATATCGATCACTCGCTTTGCAGGGGCATAACAATGACTAATCCCCCCAACGCGCTGCCCGACGACCGGGCGGCCACGGCGCACTATCATCCTCGCGGTGACAGCCGCCAACTCAGCGACAGCAGCTCTCCCACACCAGCGGAACTGACGGACTGCCTGTTCTTTTCTCCCCAGGACGGGCGTATCTGGCTCAACGACCAACGCATGTTGCTGCTGCACAGTTCCTCCTTCGGCGCCCTGCGCAGGGAGGTCATCGAACGCCTGGGTCTGGAGCAGGCGCGCGGCCTGTTCACCCGCACCGGTTATGCCTCCGGCGCGCGGGATGCTCGATTGATCCGCGAGCGCTGGCCCCAGGCCGATGCTGCCGCCGTGTTCCGTGCCGGGACGCACCTGCACACCCTGGAAGGCATGACCAAGGTCGAACCTCTACACTTCAAGTTCGACGCCGACTCGGGGTTTTATGAAGGCGAGTTTCTCTGGCACCACTCCTGCGAAGCCGACGAACATGTGGGGGCCTACGGCGTCGGCCAGGATCCGGTGTGCTGGACCGAAACCGGCTATGCCATCGGCTTTGTCAGCGGCCTGTTCGGGCAGTTGGTGATTTTTCGCGAAGTGGAATGCCGGGGCATGGGCCATGGACGTTGCCGGGTCATCGGCAAGACCGCCGAGCAATGGGGCGACGTCGAGCAGGACCTGCGCTATCTGAATGTGTCCCAGACCGTCCCCGTCCCCGAGGCCGCACCCACGCGCCACAGTCCGCTGGAAAACCGTACCGGTGCTGGCCCGCAACACCCCCTGGTGGGCGCCAGTGCGACGTTCAATGCGGCGATGCAAGCCCTGCGACGCGTCGCACTGACGCCCGCCACCGTGCTGATCAGCGGTGAATCCGGGGTGGGCAAGGAAATGTTCGCACGCCAGTTGCACCAGCTCAGCTATCGTCATGACAACCCGTTCGTGGCGCTCAATTGCGCGGCCATCCCGGACAACCTGATCGAAGCCGAACTCTTTGGTGTCGAACGCGGGGCATACACAGGCGCCACCCATTCGCGCCCCGGGCGTTTCGAGCGCGCCCAGGGCGGCACACTGTTTCTGGATGAAATCACCAGCCTCAGCCTGGCCGGGCAAAGCAAACTGCTGCGGGCCTTGCAGGAGCGCGAGATCGAGCGGGTCGGTGGCGTGCGCGGCATCAGCGTGGATGTACGGGTGGTGGCCGCGACCAATATCGATCTGCGCAAAGCCGTGGCGGACGGCACGTTTCGCGAAGACCTGTTCTATCGGCTGAATGTCTACCCCATCGCCCTGCCGCCACTGCGTGAACGTCGCGATGACATCCCGCTGTTGATCAACGCCTTCCTCACGCGTTTCTGCCAGGAATATGGGCGCACGCCCGTGGGCCTGACCATGCGCGCGATGAAGACCTTGTTGCGTTACGACTTCGCGGGCAATGTGCGCGAGCTTCAAAACCTGATCGAGCGCGGCCTGATCGCCAGTGACGACGGCCAGGCCATTGATCTGGTGCATCTGTTTCGCAACGAACCCCTGCCGGCGGCACCTTACGGCCTGGACGACCACGGCGGTCTGTCAAATGCCCCACCCACTCAACAGCCTTCACTGTTGGACACTCTCGGCCAACTGGACCAGGGGGTTTCCATCGAGGCTCTCGAATCGCGCCTGATCCATGAAGCGCTGCAACAGAACGCCGGAAATATGGCCGCAGCAGCCAGGCAGGTAGGGCTCAGCCGTGCTCAATTTGCCTACCGTTTGAGGAAGCATCAGCAGCCCCTTCCTTGAGTGGCAATCCTCGCCTGCTTTGGCCTTGCCTGAGCGTCGCTCGCCGATTTTTCGGACGAAAGCTAATCGTCAATCGCTGGCAATTGCTGTTCGATAACACCGAGCCAGCCCATGCCTGGCCAGGTTTCAAAGCCCGGCGTCAGTGAGTAGCCCTGGATATGATGGTCGCTCAGCGTGCTGTAACCACTGGGCTGCCCGGCCTTGGTTCGCAATTCAATGCCCTCACCCAGGTGATCCACGGTATCGGAGCTGGCAATGATCCTGCGGTTGGCGTCGATGATCATCACTCGGCTTCGCGCGCGTTCTTCGTCGCTCAAACGCACGCTGCTGATGACCGACTCGGCCTGATTTTTCCAGTCGAAAAAAATTCCCACCACTCCAATCACCGCCGCCTGCTTTTCGGCCTTGGCCCGTACGGCTGCGCTGAATACACAGCTGGATGAGCCGTTCAGCAAAGGTTCGACGGCCACCTCACCGGCGAAATACTGATCGCCTGATGAATGTCGCATCGCTTGCGTGAACCAGGGTGCCTGGGCAACGTTGGCACCGGTGACTTCGCCGAACTTATCCGACCGCCCTGAAGCGATGACCCGGCCACTGGTGTCGGCGACCCAGATATCCAGGTACACGGTATAGCTGTCGAGAATAATCCCCAGGCGTTTACCGGCGTGGGCGCAGCTTTGAGGGTTTTGAGTGGTCAGTGCATCCACCAGCGATGCATCGGTGGCCCACCAGCGCACATCACAGGTGCGCTCATAAAGATTGCGGTCGATGATGTCGATCATGTTCAGCGACAGATCGGCCAGTCGCTGCCCACGTACGTCAAAGCACATGCCTCGGCCGAGGTCAGTCAACTCATTGACTGTGCGTTGCAAATCCTCGGTCAGCCCGCTGGCTATTTTTGAAATTCGCTCGGATATGTTTTTGACTTCGTCGGCAACAACCGCAAAGCCTAGCCCGGCCTTGCCTGCATGTGCGGCCTCGATTAACGCGTTGATGGCCAGTAATCGACTTTGACGAGTGATCATATGGATATCGTTGACGCCGCGATTTGCCAGCGATTCCACTTCACGTGAGAGGGCGACGATCCGTTCAGGTTCGATCATATTGGTGACTTCGATGAGTAAGGGGTGGCGGCAGCGTTTACCTATCAACGAAGAAAGGGTGTGGAAAAACGGGCTATTGGTTGCCCTTTATGAATGCCTGCTGGCAGACCCGGCCTGATTGATCAGTTGATCGGGTCTCGGCTTGAGATTTTGTACGAAAAGTATTGCCGCATGCAACGTAGGCTGCACCGATCTAGATCAATATGGCGTGGACTGGATAGTATGTGGCCGACTTGTCCGCGTTTACCCTGTCGGTACTCGGATAAATAGCCAGGCAGCTGCGGATCAAGCTGCCGAAACCAGGATCAACTTTTTCGAAAGGACTCGCCTCATGAACGCCCCACAGCACCTGCATGCCATCAACGCGGCCGATCTTTGTGTACGACTCGATCAGGTTTTCGCCACAGCCTTGTGTGAAAAGCGCATCGTTGGCGCGATAGCCATCGTTGCGCAGCACGGCCAGGTTCTCTATCGCCGCGCACATGGGCTGGCGGATCGTGAGTCAGCACGGCCCTTGCAAGAGGACAACCTGTTCCGCCTGGCTTCCGTGACCAAACCCATCGTCACTGTGGCCGTGTTGCGGTTGATCGCCAGCGGCCATATGCGACTGGACGACCCCATCACCCGCTGGCTGCCGGACTTCACCCCGAAGTTGGCCGATGGCAGTGCCCCCGTGCTGACCGTGCATCAGTTGCTGAGCCACACCGCAGGCCTGAGTTACGTGCTGTCTGAAGAGTTCGGCACCTGCTATCACACACTCGGCATTTCCGACGGTCTCGACCTGGTCGATTTTGATCTGCAGGAGAACCTGCGTCGGCTGGCCGCCGCACCTCTGCTCTATGCACCAGGCAGCGCCTGGCGCTACTCGCTGTCGCTCGACGTGTTGGGCGCCGCCATCGAGCGCGTGACTGGCCAATCGCTGGCACAAGCGGTCGAACAACTGGTCACCGCGCCGCTGGGCATGTTCGACACCGGCTTCGTGAGCAGCCAGCCCGAGCGCCTGGCAACGCCTTATGCCAATGCCAGTCCGGAACCCCTGCGCATGAGCGACAACCTTGATGTGCCAATGCCAGAAGGGTTTGGGGTATCCGTACGGTTCGCGCCGTCACGAATCTTCGACCCACAGGCCTTCCCATCCGCCGGGGCCGGCATGTACGGCAGCGCTGACGATCTCCTGCGTCTGCTGGAAACGATCCGCAATGACGATGTGTTCCTACCTCGGGATCTGCGCGAAAGCATGCGTGTGGCCCACGCGGGTCAGGAGGCCGAATGCAATGGGCCAGGCTGGGGGTTCGGTTACGGTGGTGCGGTGTTGGTTGATCCACAGCTGGCGGCCACACCGCAGAGTGCCGGCACGCTCAAATGGGGAGGCGTATACGGTCACTCCTGGTTCATCGATACGGCTCTCGGGCTCAGCGTTCTGTTGCTGACCAATACCGCCTACGAAGGCATGGCCGGCGATCTGCCCATGGCGATTCGGGACGTGGTGTATCAGCGTTGAAGCACCCAGTGCACGGGTGCCAGGAGTGCTACATGGAAAAGCCTGTGAATGTGCTGCATGAGGCTTGGCGGACATCGCCCAGCCCACCACCCTGCGGCGCTCGTCATGACCGGCTTATCGCCTGATCATGCGGTTTAGCCCGCGGCATCACAATGCCATGCTGCCTCACCCGCCGGTACAAGGTTGCCCGAGAGATCCCCAGCGCTTGGGATGCAGGCCCGGGCTGCCAGCGGTGGCGCACCAGAGCATCGAGCAGCGCCTGGCGTTCGGGACTGGCCGGCGTTTCCGTCGTCTCGTGTCGAACAATGCCGTGCAGATCCTCAGGCAGGTCCTCCAGGAGAATACTTTCGCCCGGGCAGATGGCGCAGGCATACCGCAAGACATGGCGCAGTTGCCGCACGTTGCCCGGCCAGCTGTAGCCCAGCAGGCACTCCAAGGCTGAGGCGCCAAGCCCCAAGCGCAAACCACAGCGCGAAGCCTCTTCGTCAAGGATCCGGTTGATCAGCACCAGCTTGTCGCTTCGCTCGCGAAGCGGCGGTAATTCGAAACGTGCACCGCTGAGGCGAAAATACAGGTCCTCACGAAAGGCCCCTTCAGCCACGAGGGCCGCCAGATCGCGGTGGCTGGCGCAGATCACCTGAATGTCCACCGCTTGCCGCTGCGCCGCCCCCAGCGGTGCCACCTCACCTTCAGCCAGCGCTCGAAGCAGTCGACTCTGCAGGGCCAGGGGCATATCGCCGATCTCGTCCAGGAACAACGTGCCGCCATCAGCCTGCTGCAAGAGCCCACGTGAGCCTTTGCGATCGGCACCGGTAAAGGCACCGGCGACGTAGCCAAACAACTCGCTCTCGATCAGGCTCTCGGGAATCGCGGCGCAATTGAGCGCCACAAAGGGTTTGTCACACCGCGCGCTTTGCTCATGCAACTGGCGCGCGAAGACCTCCTTGCCGGCGCCGGTTTCACCGTGAATCAACACTGGCAGGTTGCGGTCCTTGACGCGTACCGCCAAGCGCAGGCTCTGCGCGATTTTCGGATCCACCTCAGCGGCGGGGCGCTGCGCAATCGCCGCATGGAGGGCGCCCCGGGGGATGCTCAGACGAATGTGCAAGCCGTGCTCAGGGTCATACCGTGAATGCTCATCAGCAGCCGCGTGCAGCATGTTCAGGTCAAAGACCTCGCCAATCTGCCGAGGCAGTTGCCCGTGGCGCTCCAGCAGATAACGACGGGCCGAAGGATTGAGGGCCTGCACGCAACCGTCGGCGTCCCAGGCAAAGAGAAAATCCGGCTGGCTGTCGACGTAGCCAGGGGCGGCGTGGGCACGCAAGACCCACTGGCCACGGGTACTGTGCATGAAGAAAGCGTTTTCGATATCGCGGGCACTTTGCACGGTCATCTGCCGGATCAGGTGCTGACTGCGGCGATCATCCGGAGACTCCACGGCCGACACATCCAGCACACCGAGCAGTTCACCCCAGGGGTCGAACACGGGCGCCGCCGAGCAGGTCAGGCCGATAAAAGCCGCGCGAAAGTGGTCGCGCTTGTGCACCGTCACCGGCACACCGTTGGTCAGTACTGCGGCCACGCCACACGTACCCTCCTCGCCCTCCGACCAGCAAGTACCCAGATAGAGCCCGGCACGCCGGCAATCGGCACGAATCGCCGATTCCACGCGATAGTCGATGGTGTTGCCTTGTGCGTCAGTGAGCAGCACGCAGTAGTCGGCATCGCGCACCCGTCCATGCAGCCGCGAAACCTCCTCACCGGCAAGGCACAGAAAACTCTCGGCGCGCTCGCGGCACTCCTTGAGCAGGGTCTGGCTCAGGATACGCGGGCCCTGCAGCGACCCCGGATCCAGATGGTGTTGCTCCACTGAGCGGCGCCAGGAGTCGAGGATCAGGTTCGGCACCGGCGCTTCAGGCAAGCGACCGGCATGACGCAACACGCGACTGACACAGTCCACATGGGCTTTCGAGTAGGCAGGAAGCATGGGGCCTCCACGGCTGTTTCATTGTTATTGTCGCGCTCATTTAAGCCCCTCCTCTCCTCCCGGACAAGTCTTGCGAACAGGCGGTACCCGGCTGAGACGCAGCGTCTCAACGTCTCACGGGAGCGTCCTGCTGGCTGATATGGCCCGTCTCATTCCACGTGGGTCTGGACGTTGCCGTCAAACGGCTCCAACCGCTCTGGTCCGGCACATTCGACACCTTGAAAGCGCCCCTGGCACTGCCCTTGCTATTGCCCTGCTGACACCGGGACGCCGTCCCGCACCCACAACAACAATCAGAGGTGCCTCATGTCCGCTCCTGTTGCTTCGCCATTCTCCCTGGCCGGTAAGGTCGCCCTGGTCACCGGTGCAGCTTGCGGTATTGGGCTGGGAATCGCAGTCGACGGCGGCTTCTCGCTATGAGCGCGCCGCTGCGCGTGGGGATCATCGCCAATCCCGCATCGGGTCGGGACCTGCGTCGCCTGACCGCCAATGCTGCGCTCTATTCCAGCACCGACAAGGCCGCCGTGGTCCAGCGCCTGATGGGCGCCTTTGGCGCCACCGGTATCGACGAGGTGCTGATGCCACCGGACATGACCGGCATAGCCGCCGCCGTGCTCAAGGCCAGTACCAGCCGTCACGCCCTTGAAAGCCGCTGGCCGCGCCTGGACTTCCTCGACATGCCGCTGCGCCAGAGCGTGGAGGACACCCGCCTGGCGGCGCGTCTGTTGGCTGAGCGGGGCGTCAGCCTGATCGCCGTACTCGGCGGTGATGGCACACACAAGGCGGTGGCCGCCGAGGTCGGCGACATTCCTCTGCTGTGCCTGTCCACCGGTACCAACAACGCCTTCCCGGAGTTGCGCGAGGCCACCGGGGCCGGACTGGCCGGCGGGCTCTATGCCAATGGACGCATTCCTCCCGAAGTCGGTCTGCGGCGCAATAAACGCCTGCGCGTACGGCTGGCAGCGCGAGGTATCGACGAAATCGCCCTGGTGGAGGTCGCCGTCTCGCCGCTGACTTTTACCGGCGCCCGCGCCATCAGCCGTGCCGAAGACCTGGCGGAAATCCATGCGGCGTTCGCCGAGCCCCATGCCATCGGCCTGTCCTCGCTGTGCGGTCTGTGGAATCCGGTGTCGCGGCGTTGCCCGCGTGGCAGTTGGCTGCGCCTCTCCCCGCAGGCCGACGAGGCGCTGCTGGCGCCCCTGGCCCCTGGCCTCTTGCAAGCCTGCGGAGTCGTCGCCAGCGGCAGCCTGGAACCGGGCGTGCCACGCCTGCCGCTACTGGCCGCCGGCACCCTGGCACTGGACGGTGAACGCGAGATCGAGTTCGCCGCCAGCGACCGCCCCACCATCACCCTCGAACTTGACGGCCCGCTGAGCATCGACGTCGAGGCCGCCCTGGCCTTCGCTGCCCACCATCGTCTGCTGGCCGTTCCTGGCAAGTCCGTGAACCACCCTGGAGAACAAGAAAATGTCCACGCTACCGACTGAACAACTGCTCCATGCCTATCGCGTGATGCGCACCATCCGCGCCTTCGAGGAACGCCTGCACGTGGAGTTCGCGACCGGCGAAATTCCCGGTTTCGTGCACCTGTACGCCGGTGAGGAGGCTTCCGCCGCAGGCGTCATGGCCCACCTCGACGATGAGGATTGCATCGCCTCCACCCACCGCGGCCACGGCCACTGCATCGCCAAGGGTGTGGACGTTTACGGAATGATGGCCGAGATCTACGGCAAGAAGACCGGTGTCTGCCAAGGCAAGGGCGGCTCCATGCACATCGCTGACCTGTCCAAGGGCATGCTCGGCGCCAATGGCATCGTCGGGGCCGGTGCGCCGCTGGCAGCCGGTGCAGCCCTGGCTGCCAAGCTCAAGGGCAGCCGCTCGGTGGCGGTGGCCTTCTTCGGCGACGGCGGCTCCAACGAAGGCGCGGTGTTCGAGGCCATGAACCTGGCATCGGTGTGGAACCTGCCGTGCATCTTCGTCGCCGAGAACAATGGCTACGCCGAAGCCACCGCCTCGAACTGGTCGCTGGCCTGTGACCACATCGCCGACCGCGCCGCCGGCTTCGGCATGCCTGGGGTGACGGTGGATGGCTTTGACTTCTTCGCGGTACACGAAGCGGCCGGTGCTGCCATCGAGCGCGCCCGGGCTGGCGAGGGTCCGTCGCTGATCGAGGTCAAGCTCACCCGCTATTACGGTCACTTCGAAGGTGATGCCCAGACTTACCGCGCACCCGACGAGGTCAAACACTACCGCGAAACCCGTGACTGCCTGATGCAATTTCGTGAACGCACCGTGCGCGCCGGTCTGCTGCTGGCCTCTGCACTGGACAGCATCGATGCCGAAGTACACGCGAGCATCGATGAAGCCGTGCTGCGCGCCAAGGCCGACCCCAAGCCCTCGCCAGCCGACCTGCTGAGCGACGTGTACGTCGCCTACCCCTGAGATCACCCGCCGAGCGCCTGGCCTCATGCCGCGACTCGGCCCGAGAAGAACAACAAAAGGAGAGCCATCATGGCCAGAAAAATCAGTTACCAGCAGGCCATCAACGAAGCCCTGGCCCAGGAAATGCGCCGCGACCCGACGGTGTTCATCATGGGCGAGGATAATGCCGGCGGCGCTGGCGCACCCGGTGAGGACGACGCCTGGGGCGGCGTGCTCGGAGTCACCAAGGGCCTGTTCCACGAATTCCCCGGCCGCGTGCTGGACACCCCGCTGTCGGAGATCGGCTACGTCGGCGCTGCGGTGGGCGCCGCAACGCGCGGCCTGCGTCCAGTGTGCGAACTGATGTTCGTCGACTTCGCCGGCTGCTGCCTGGACCAGATCCTCAACCAGGCCGCCAAATTTCGCTACATGTTCGGTGGCAAGGCGGTGACCCCGCTGGTGATCCGCACCATGGTCGGCGCAGGACTACGGGCTGCCGCCCAGCATTCGCAGATGCTCACCGCACTCTGGACGCACATCCCCGGGCTGAAGGTGGTCTGCCCCTCCTCGCCCTATGACGCCAAGGGTCTGCTGATCCAGGCCATCCGTGACAACGACCCGGTGATCTTCTGTGAGCACAAGCTGCTCTACTCGATGCAGGGCGAAGTGCCGGAAGAGCTGTACACCGTGCCCTTCGGCGAAGCCAACTTCCTGCGCGAGGGTGACGACGTGACCCTGGTGACCTATGGGCGCATGGTTCACCTGGCCATGGACGCCGCCGCGAGCCTGGCGCGCCAGGGTGTGTCCTGTGAGGTGCTGGACCTGCGCACCACCAGCCCTCTGGACGCCGACAGTATCCTTGAAAGCGTCGAGAAAACCGGCCGCCTGGTGGTCATCGATGAGGCCAACCCACGTTGTTCCATGGCCACGGACATCGCCGCCCTGGCTGCCGAACAGGCCTTCAGCGCCCTCAAGGGACCGATCCGCCAGGTCACCGCGCCGCATACGCCAGTGCCCTTCTCCGACGCCCTGGAGGACCTGTACATCCCCAGCGCGGCGAAGATCGAGGCCACCGTTCTGGAGCTGGTACGAGGGAGGAAGGTCGCATGAGCCAAATCCACACCCTGACCATGCCCAAGTGGGGCCTGTCGATGACCGAAGGGCGTATCGACACCTGGCTCAAAAACGACGGTGACGTCATCGAGAAAGGCGATTCGGTGCTCGATGTGGAGACCGACAAGATCAGCAGCAGCGTCGAGGCACCCTTTTCGGGCGTGCTTCGACGGCAGATCGCGCGTGAGGAAGAGGTGCTGCCGGTCGGTGCTCTGCTGGCCGTTATCGTCGACGGTGAAGCCAGCGACGAAGAGATCGACGAGGTGGTCAATCGTTTCCAGGCGGAGTTCATCCCCAACGGCGGTGCCGAAGCAGACAACGGTCCGACACCGCAGAAGGTCGAGCTGAACGGCCGTGTGCTGCGCTACTTCGAACGTGGCGAAGGCGGCGTGCCGTTGCTGCTGATCCACGGTTTTGGCGGCGACCTGAACAACTGGCTGTTCAACCACGAGCCGCTGGCGGCCGAGCGTCGGGTCATTGCCCTTGACCTGCCGGGCCATGGGGAGTCGGGCAAAAGCCTTCAGCACGGCGGCCTCGACGAACTGAGTGGCGCGGTACTCAGCCTGCTCGATCACCTGGACATCCAGCAGGCGCACCTGGCCGGGCATTCCATGGGCGGTGCCGTAGCCCTCAACACCGCACGACTGGCGCCACGACGGGTGCGCTCGTTAAGCCTGTTGGCCAGCGCCGGCCTGGGCGAAGAGATCAACGGTGATTACCTGCAAGGCTTCGTCAAGGCCAACAGTCGCAACGAGCTCAAGCCGCAACTGGTGCAGTTGTTCTCCGACCCGGCACTGGTCAACCGCCAGATGCTGGAAGACATGCTCAAGTACAAGCGACTCGAAGGCGTGGGCACCGCCCTGCAGCAACTCGCCGATCAGCTCTTCGCCAACGGCCAGCAGCAGGTCGATCTGCGCCCGGTGCTGGGCAGCACTGAGCACCCGGCGCTGGTGATCTGGGGCGAGGCGGACGCGATCATTCCGGCCAGCCACGCCGAAGGCCTCTCTGCCGAGGTTCATGTGCTGCCCAAACAGGCGCACATGCTCCAGCTAGAAGACGCCGAAGCGGTCAACGCCCTGTTGCTGGACTTCCTCAAACGCCATTGAACCATGAGGGCCCGCCTATGTAGCCGGGCCCAGGAGACAGCTATGACGATCACTTCAAACAGCATGCGCGCAGCGGTCTGGCACGGACGCAACGATATACGCGTGGAAAACGTACCGCTGCCGGGTGACCCGCCAGCCGGGTGGGTGCAGATCCGGGTCCACTGGTGTGGCATTTGTGGTTCAGACCTGCATGAGTATGTCGCAGGTCCCGTGTTCATACCGGTGGAAGCGCCACACCCACTCACCGGCATCAAGGGACAATGCATTCTCGGTCACGAATTCTGCGGCGAGATCGTCAAGCTCGGCGACGGCGTCGAGGGTTTCAGCAGTGGCGAGATCGTCGCGGCTGACGCCTGCCAGCACTGTGGGACCTGCTACTACTGCCGCAACGGCCAGTACAACATCTGCGAGAACCTGGCCTTCACCGGACTCATGAACAACGGCGCCTTCGCCCAATGGGTCAACGTGCCAGCCAACCTGCTGTACAAACTGCCCGCCGGCTTCCCCGCCGAAGCCGGAGCGCTGATCGAGCCCCTGGCGGTGGGCATGCATGCCGTGAAGAAAGCCGGCAGCCTGCTGGGGCGCAATGTAGTGGTGGTTGGCGCGGGCACCATCGGCCTGTGCACCATCATGTGCGCCAAGGCCGCGGGTGCCGCCCAGGTGATTGCATTGGAAATGTCCTCGGCGCGCAAGGCCAAGGCTCAGGAGGTCGGCGCCAGCCATGTGCTGGATCCGAACGAGTGCGATGTGCTCGCGGAAATACGCCGTCTCACCCACGGCTTGGGGGCGGACGTCAGCTTCGAATGCATCGGCAACAAGCACACCGCCAAGCTGGCCATCGATGCCATTCGCAAGGCTGGTACCTGCGTGCTGGTGGGCATCTTCGAGGAGCCCAGTTCGTTCAACTTCTTCGAACTGGTGGCGACCGAGAAGCAGGTGTTCGGCTCACTGGCCTACAACGGCGAGTTCGCCGATGTGATCGCCTTCATCGCCGACGGCCGCCTGGACATCACGCCGTTGGTTACCGGGCGTATCGAGCTTGAAGACATCGTCGAGAAGGGTTTCCTGGAGCTGGTGAACAACAAGGAGCACAACGTGAAGATCATTGTTTCACCCCAGGTGGCTTGAGCTTCGTCTTGGGGGCCGTGTCAGCGGCCCTCAAGCACGGGTGTCGGGCCCGGACACAACTCAACCCGAGTTCCTCCTGGAGATAGAGATCAGGCATCAAGCGCCAAAAACAGGAAGGTGGCGAGCCAGTGCTCGCCCATGTAGTGGTCATGCAGGTGGGTGCTGCTAGCCTGCAGATGCTGCGCCGCCGACTCGGTCAGTCGGCAATGCTCATCACTGCCGACAGCAAAGCTTTGGGAGATACGGGTCATACACCAGGCGCGACTGAGGTTCAGCCCGTCCAAATGGGCCAGGCGACCATCAGTGCGGTCACTGACCTGGACAGGGATGAAAAGCCTGCTGGACGCAGAAACGCTCGGTGCGAGTAGATATGTCGAGAACCACTGACGGTACTCTTCGGGTACCAGAACCCGTTGCATCAGCAGGGCCTGCTGCCAGGTGGGAGATAGAAAATCCTCACCGCCCGGCTCAAGCTCTGGGCAAGCCACAGCGTCCTTGAAGTATGAGAGAGCCAGCGTCTGTAGTAACCGGTCAAACTCGATGTCGTTGAAGGCCTGCGCATAGTCGAGCGCCAGCAAGAGCGCGAAGGCCGTGTTGTTGTGTTGTCCGGAGCGGATCGGGTAAACAAGTTTTGGCAAATAGCTCTTTAGTCGCGAGGCTAGCAACTCGGCCAGAGGTTCCAGATTTGCAAGCCACTGCGACGCCTGGGGCAAGGTCGATCCTTTGAGCTGAGCGACAAGCTTGAGCAACCAGACCCATCCATAAGGGCGCTCAAAACCTGCCTGGGCCGGTCGACGAAAGAAGTCGCACTCAGCCTCTACCTTTGGACTCGTGAAGTGGCTGTTGAAGTGCTGCTCAATCTGCCGCGCCTGCCGACCTTGTGGCGCTCGCTCCAAGGCATGAAGCAGCAGCCAGTGACTGTGGACACAAGAATGCCAGTCGAAACTGCCATAGAAAATCGGGTGCACACTACTGGGTGTCTGCAGGTCTTCGACAGACTCGAACACGCGGCTTTGGGAGTGCGGAAACTCCTGACGCACGTGTAGCAGAGTCGCTGAAACGATATGTTCGAATTGAAGATTGTCCATTAAAAATGACGGCTTCGTATTCAAGGTGAAGTTCATTGAGGCCCTCACAAGATAAATCCCGAGACCCCTGGATGAGGTCGTCATGAAGTCGAATCATCAGGCAACGGCGACGCTGGGGCTCAGGAAACGCCCCGTAATCCGCTAGCCAAACGTTTAAGCATGGGCGCGGGTTTCCAGCTTTCACCAAACTGCGCCTGCAACTTCACCAGGTTGTCATGCAGCGCCAGCACGCTTTGCGCCCAGCGCGCCATGGGGCCAGACTGGTAGGGTGGGTAGCCATAGCCGCGGGTGATCAGCATATCGATATCCGCAGGATTCATCGCCAGCCCTGCGCCCAACTGGTAACAGCCCTGATTGGCAATAGAGCAGAGAATGGCGTCGAGCACGTCTTTATCGTCGAGTGAGCACTCGAGCTCGGTGGTTTGGCGGGAGCCCTGCGGCGACCATTGCAGGGCCTCCAGCGACAGACCGAAGCTTTGGCACACTCGCATGATGGATTCCGAGCTTACCCCCTGGAGCAGGAGGCTATCGAAGTCGGTTGTCCAACCCGCCTTCATTTCTGGCCCCAACATCCACTGTCCAGATGAATGCATGCACGCCAGCCCTACGGCGCGCCCACCACGCACTGCCAACTGGACATGACTGGATTGATTCGACTCGCGAGCCCAGAACTGCAGGATTGACTTGGGTCCTGTGCCGTAGACAAAAGCAGGCAACAACGCATGCCCTTGTATCTGCTCGGGGAGCTGACGCAGGTCAAAGCTCTCCCCTTCGCGAATCGCATAAACAATCACCGCGCCCGGCTTCATGGCCGCACAATAGCGGGTGAAGGCCTCCAACCGATTTGCCTGTGGCTCCTCGGTGAAGTCCAGCCATACATCTGCTACCTCCAGAGCGGTCAATGTCTGGGCGCGCATTTCATGAGGCTTGATCCAGCTCACCTGCAATCCATCGACACTCTGCTTGCAGCCGAGCGGAAGCTGCGCTCCTGTCAACGTCACTGCGCCTATCGATGGCGCATGCTCGTCGGGCCGTCCTGTCATACGCCACGCCGCAGCTTCGTCGTGCATGAAGCTGTTCATCAAGGCCGTCTTCTGGCCAGATTGCTCAACCTCCAGGTAAAGGCGTTCCTCCAGCTCATAGCCCTTGTCAAACTCATCCGGGTCGATAGCTTCCATCGCCTGCAATATGGCGGCCTTGCCTTTGTATACAAAGAATTCTGCGGGTTTGGCGGCTCGGAATTCGCTGAAGAAGCCCTTCGGCGTTTGCGCGAGCAGATCACTGCGGTTGCGGGTCTGTTGAGGCGCTCCGAGCATCGCGGCCCATTCTGCGATCGCTTTGAAGTCACCCAACCAATCCTTTTCCAGAACCTTATCGACCAGCTTGAGGTCTCCGGCCTGCTCGGCGGTGATGATTGTGCCCTCCAGCAACAGATTCAAGGCTGGCTCAATCCCGATCAGCCGTGGCAAGCGCTGTGTAGCGCCGGCTCCCGGAGGCAGACCTATGTGGATTTCCGGAACCCCGATTCGAGCGGTCGCCGTTGCCACGCGCCAATGACACGCCAGCGCGAGCTCCAGCCCCGCCCCCAGTACACGACCGTGCATCAGGGCTATGAGCGGTTTTGCGCAAGCCTCCACCGCGTCCACCAGCGGCCTGGCTGCGTCGCTGTTGTACAACGAGCCCAATTCGTTGGCCAAGGCTCCGATCGAGAAATCCGCACCTTGTCCATGGACGACGGCCAGTCGCGCCTCACCGTCCTGCTCATAAAGTGCCAGGCAGCGAGCGAAATCATCCAGCAAGGTTTCGCTGAAGGCGTTGAAAGGCGGGTTATTCAATTGCAGCAGCGCGAGTGTGCCTTCGCGCCGGTAGTTGACCAGAGACATGCGGGGCTCCTGTAGGAGACGGCTCAGGCCGTCCCTCCGACGATAAGATTGTCAATTTTCAATGTGGGTTGCCCAACGCTGACCGGTACGCTCTGGCCTTTTTTCCCACAGACCGCCATGCCCGGGTCCAGCGCCAGATCATTGCCGACCATACTGATTTGGCTGAGCGTTTGCGGACCGTTGCCTGTCAGGGTGGCTCCGCGTACGGGAGCAACCAGCCTGCCGTCTTCGATCAGGTAGGCCAGCGCACTTTGGAAAGTGAATTGGCCGCTGACGATATCGACCTGGCCGCTGCCTGGAGTGGCCAGGTAAAGGCCACGTTTCACTGAAGCGATGATTTCCTCTGGCACCAACTCGCCATTGCGCATGAAGGTGTTGGTCATGCGAGGCATCGGCAAATGGGCATATGACTGGCGTCGACCGTTGCCCGTAGGCGCCATGTTCATCAACCGCGCGCTGAGGCTGTCGTGCATGTAGCCGCACAGGATCCCATCCTCGATCAGCGGCGTGCACTGTCCCGCTTCGCCCTCATCGTCGATATTCAGCGAGCCCCTATGGCCGACCAGCGAGCCATCGTCGACCACGTTGACGCCTTTGGGCGCCACTCTTTCCCCCATACGCCCGCTATAGGCGGAAGTCCCCAGGCGATTGAAGTCCCCTTCAAACCCGTGCCCCATGGCTTCATGCAGGAGAATGCCGGTCCAACCGGGCCCCAGCACTACCGGCATACTGCCGGACGGGCTGGGAATGGCATCAAGATTGAGCAACGCGCCATCGACCAGCTTGCGCAGTTCCTCGCCTATGCTCGCTTCGTCCAGCGTCTCCAGCGCATAACGCCCACCGAGACCGGTACTGGCCATTTCGCGTTGCTTGCCGTTGGCGACCATCACGTTCATTTGCACGATGACCAGCGGTCGCACATCGGCAGCCAGGCGTCCATCCTGGCGCATGACCATGACGGTCTGTTGCTCTACCTCGATCATGGCGAAGACGTTGACTACCCGCGGGTCCATGGCCCGGGCCATGCGGTCGATGTTTTTCAGGATTGCGACCTTGGCATCGGTGCCCACAGAATCGATCGGATCAACATTGGCATACTGCGCCTGCGGTGCCGTAGTCTGAAGGTTGACCTGAATCGGCTTCCCCCCGGGACGAGCTATGGTGCGCACTGCACGTGCAGCCTCCATGAGGAACCGCTCATTGATCTGCTGGGAGTAGGCAAAGGCACTTTGGTCCTGGTCAAGCGCCCGCAGGCCAAAGCCCTGATCGACACTGAACGAACCAGACTTGATCAGCCCGTCTTCGATAGACCAGCGCTCTCGCTTGACCGACTGCAAATACAAATCCGCAAAGTCGACCTGGTGCGCCATGACATCGTCCAGGGCGCGCGCCAGCTTGCGCTCGTCCAGCCCATAGGGCTCGAGCAGCAGCTGCCTGGCGGCCTGCAGATTATTTATGTGAGTATGAGGTGCGTTCATGATGTCCCGGGTAGCTCGCTCAAAGGAAGTGGGTGATCAGTCGGCGTCGGCCGCAATCGCCTTATCGATAAAACCGCGCAGCCGCAGTCGCGACTGCACACCGACAGCCCGCGTAACCTCTTTGCCGTTCCGGTAAATCACCAGGGCGGGAATACCCGCCACCTGGAAACGTGCCTTGCCGGCCTCCGGGTCCTGGGCGTTGACTTCGTCCATATTGCATTTCATGACCTTGAGTCGGCCGTCATACTCTTCGGCCAACTGGTCGATCACCGGCGCGAGCATCTTGCACGGGCCGCACCAGGGCGCCCAGAAATCCACCAGCACTGGCAGGTCGGAATCAGTCACCTGTGCATCGAAAGTCGCTAGGGACAGGTCTTGAATCAATTCGCTCATGGGGTTCGCTCCGTTCAGAATTTGCAAGTTATTGGCCGCCGATTCGCAGCTGGTCGATCAGGACCGAGCCACTGCTGATATTGCCCAGGGTCAGGGTGTCGCTTCCCACCGCGACGATGCCGGCGAATATCTCGCGCAGATGCCCGGCAATGGTGATTTGCTCGACCGGAAACTGTATCTGGCCGTTTTCAACCCAGAAGCCTTGGGCCGCGCGCGAATAATCACCGGAGGCCAGGCGTACGCCATCGCCCATGAGGTGGGTGACCAGAAGCCCTGTATGCAGCTTGCGCAGCATGGCTGGCAGGTCGTCCTCGGGACGCGTCAGCCGGCTTTTGAGGGTAAGATTGTGCGCACCCTGCGCATTGCCGGTGCTGACCATACCCAGGCGTCGGGCACTGTAGGCATTGAGAAAATAGCCGCTGACCATGCCATGCTTGACCACGGCACGACGCTGCCCGACTACGCCATCGGTGTCGAAACAGGCGCTGGCCGCGCCGCCGACAAGGAAGGGGTCCTCAAGCACGTCAATGTGCTCGGCAAAAATCACTTGGCCAAGGCTGCCACGTAGAAAGCTCGAACCGCGCGACAGTTCGCCCCCGTTTACCGCCTGAAAAAAATGCTGAGTGAGGCTATGGGCAGCTTTGGGTGCGAACAGCACCGGGCAACTGCGCGAACTGATCGAGCAGCCGCCCAAGGCTTCAAGCGCAGATCGCGCAGCGCGCTCACCCGTTGCCTCCGGCGCCTGGAGGCGGTGCGGTGCAACTTGATAATCAGTCCAGGCGTCCGGCTTGTTTTGCCCGTCACGATTGGCAATTACCCTCGCGGAAATGTTGTGGTCGGTACGTGTCGCCGTCCGGCAAAATCCTCGTGACGTGACCAGCTGGAATTGCGAGCGCGAAGTGCTCAGACTGGCTCCGTCACTGCGCACGTCACGGCCTACCGCCCGTATGCCGGCCTCGACGCGATGGGCATGTTCAAGCGCCTCCTCGATACTCAGGTCCCAGGGGTTGTCGAGCTTGAGGTCTGCGTAAAAACGGCTAAGCCCGTCGCCATCCACCAACCCCGCGTGTCGGTCCTCATTGGTGTAACGGGCGATATCCAGCGCTTTACCCACCATGCGCTGCAGGTTGACCGCGCTGAAATCGGTGGAATGCGTGGTGCCTTGCCGATCACCGCGAAAAACCGTGAGAGAAAGCCCGCTCTTGGCATGTTGCGAGCGCGTATTCACACGGCCGTCCATGACCTCGACGCTCAGGCCGGCCATCTCCGAGAGCGAGACCTTCACATCGCTTGCACCCGCCGCATGGGCCTGCGCGATCAAGTCATGAGCCACTTCTGCCAGTTGTTCCTCGGTATAAGCGAACTGATGATCCATGGGTAACTCCGATTCAGAAAGAATATCCAGAAGCGCCTTCACGCTGCGGATGGTTGGATGAGAACGGCGATGGCGCGTCCAGATCGAGTACGTGCTCGTGCAGGCTGTCCAGGGCGGGTCTGTGGCTGATACTGACGATCGTGGTGGCCGGCAACTGAGCAAGCACATGGCGGTAAACTGCAATTTCGGTCTCAGCGTCCAGCGCACTGGTGGCCTCATCGAGGAACACCAGGTCCGGGCGTTGCAGTAGCAACCGGGCAAACGCCAGCCGCTGCTGTTCACCTCCGGACAACTTGCGGTGCCACGCAGCTTCTTCATGTAGCAGCCCTGCGCATTGCGGCAGCCGACAATCTCGCAGTGCCTGCTCGCACTGCTCGTCACTGAACTGAGCCGCTTCGGCGGGGTAACAGAGTGCAGCCTTGAGCGTGCCGGTAGGCGTATAGCTGCGCTGGGGAACGAACATCACCTGCCAATGACTCGGCGTCCGTATCAGCCCGCTGCCATGTGGCCACAAGCCGGCGATGGCGCGCAGCAGGGTGCTTTTGCCGCGCCCGGAAGCGCCCTTGATCAGCCAGCGCTGACCCTGGCTGATCTCGAGCGACCTGAGCCGCAGCAAGGGTTGGCCCAAAGGTTTGAGCAGGTGCACATCGCGACAAATCAATCGATAGCCGCCCCGCTGCAGCTTGAAGCCATTGGGTTTCGCATCGAGTTTGTTAATTGCCCAGCTGAAGTCCCGCAGCCGGTTAACCAGCGCCAACCACAGGGTAAAGGTCGGGTATATCTGCACGAACAGGCTCAATACGCCGGTCATCGCGCCGAACGCACCGCCGACAGGGCCGCCAAGACCACCTCGGATGCGTGCAACGTCACCAAGGCTGATATCCCCGCTCATGTAGCGCGGTACCGCAAGCAATAGAGGCAGCAGCGAGAATGCCTCGGAATAGGCGTCGCGGGCGAACATCAGCCGGCAGGTCCGTCTGATGATCGCCACCCAGTTGCTACGCACGCGCATGAATGCGCCCGATAGCCGCTGCCCCTCTGTTTCTGCGCCACGATAGAAAGCGATCTGCTCGGCGTTTTCGCGCAAGCGCATTGCCAGGAAACGAAACTCGGCTTCAACCGTCTGCTTGTGGTTATTGAGGCCTATCAGCGACTTGCCCGCCCAATGCACCACAGCCAGTTGGCCAAAGGTGTATGCGAAAGCAGCCAATAGCAGGTATCCGGGAATGGCCAAGGCCAGCCCGAATACACTGAACGACAACTCACCTGAAAGTCCCCAGAGCACCACCCCGAAGGACACGGCGCTGACCACGACTTGAATGATGTTGAGAATATTGTTGAGGGTAATGTCGACGAACTGGGCCACATCCTGAGCGATACGCTGATCGGCATTGCCCAGCATGCCCTCGCGTTCAAGCTCGAAAAAATGGTTGGCCTGCGTCCAGCGTTCTACATAGTGACGCGTCAGCCAAGTCCGCCAACGCAACTCCAGTAGCTGGCGGAAGACCGAGCCGATGATCATCAATACCGGTGTGGCCAATGCCAACAAAAAGTTGAGCACCAACACGGGAAACAGCGTTGCCCAGTTCCGTGCAACCAGCGCATCGACCAGGCTGCCACCGGCTTTGTTAGCCCACACGGCGACATACACCCCGCCCAAGGTAATGCTCACGCACACGGCGAACAACAGGTAGGCCAGCCACTTCTCTTCTGAAACCCAGAACCCCATTACCAGGCGACCTATACTCGGCCGCAGTGCGCTGCTGTCGGTTCTTTGATCAGTAGCGCTCATGCCGGCACCCCATGCCGCGCGCAGGTGAGGTTCAGTTGATAGGGGTAGTAAGAGTCGAGTTGCCGGTTATGACTGATGCTGATAATCGCGCTGTTGGGCAGGCGGGCGAACACCACCTGATACAGCGCGTGCTCGCTGGCTATATCCAGCCCGCTGGTGGCCTCGTCAAAAAAGACGAATTGCGGTTGTTGCAATAACACTCGCGCAATGGCCAGGCGCTGCTGCTCACCGCCAGAGAGCACTTTCTGCCAGTCGTCACATACGCTTAACGACCCCGCCCGCTCGGTCAAGCCGACATCGAGGAGCGCCTGGCTGCATTGCTCCGTGGTGAACCGGGCCTCAGCATCCGGGTAGCACAGTGCGGCTTTCAAGCTGCCCTCTGGAATGTAGCTTTTTTGCGGGACGAACAGCGTGGTGGCCTGAGATCCAGGCAGTGTGATGTCACCGTTGCCATGGGGCCACAACCCGGACAGCGCACGCATCAACGTGCTTTTGCCGGAACCGGAGGCCCCTTTGATCAACCATCGCTGGCCTGGTTCTATGCGGATGGCGGCCACATGGCTCAGCAGTTCGCCAGTGGGTGCCTCGAGCGCCAGGGACGAGGCAGTCAATACCGCCTCGCTTGAATGTTTAAACACGATACCCGTGCGGTTGAATTGCAGTTTGTCCAGCGCCGCCTTGAAGTCACGCAAGCGGTTGGCAGAGGCCAGCCAGATGCTGAAATCGACATAGCAGGAGATGAAGTAGTTCAGCGAGGAATGAACGCGTTCGAAAGACGCGGTAACCTGAGTGATGTCCCCCAGAGAGGCAGCACCTGACAAGTAACGCGGCATCGACAATACGGTGGGAACCAGGCTCCCGACGTGAAAGTAGGTCACGTTAGTGACCAATAGCTTGGAGGTGCGGATCACCAGCGCGACAAAGTTGAGCTGTATCTCTCGGAACTGCCCCATCATACGGCGCCCCTCTTGGGGCCCACCGCGATAAAATGCGATTTGTTCAGCGTTTTCGCGCAGGTTCATGCCCAGCGCTCGGAAGTCCGCCTCGACTGTCTGCTTGTGCGCATTGAGGGCAATCAACGGCTTGCCCATCCATTGCGCGATCAGCATACCCAGCAGTGAATACAGGAGCGCGGCGTAGAGTAGATAACCAGGAATCGCGTAGTGGGTTCCGGCCAGGTCGAACTCGACAGTACCGGACAGTGACCACAAGACCGCACCGAATGTGAAAGCATTCACTACCGCTGTCAGTGTCCCTACGCTCAAGGACAGCGCGCGCTGTACGAACACATCAATGTCTTCGGCCAAGCGCTGGTCCGCATTGCCCAGCAGCCCGTCGCGCTCTATCCCATAAAACCGCTGGTCAGCGGTCCACTGATGGATAAAGCCGTGGGTCATCCAGGTTCGCCAGCGAATGCGCAAGTAATCCTGCACGGCATAATTGATGATGGCCAGAAACACCATTGTCCCCCCCAGCGCCAGCCCCAATCCCAGCGCCCCCCACAACGTAGGCCAATCGCGCGCGACCAGTGCATCCGTGGTTTTTGCCACAACCCGCATTGCCGCGAGAGACACGTAGACCGAACCGAAGTTGATCGCAAGATTGGTCGCCAAGAGCCCCCAAGCCCAATACCGGTCTTGCGAAACCCAGTAGGGCAGCAAAAGCTGGGCGAGCGAGGGCCTGGCAGTGGTTTTTACGGCACTGGTCATAGGGGTACCAAAGGACTCAGGGAGTTGCGGGTTTGGCTTCAGTCACGAAGTCGATTTTGCTCAGGCCGCCACCTTGTGCTGCGGATAACACGGTGGCGACCCGCTCGTAGCGCACTGCCTTGTCGGCGAACAGACGAACATTGGGCACGGGGTCCTGCACCGCAGCCACGGCGATACGTTGTTTGAGTTGCTCATCATCCACCGCTTCCTTGTTCCACAGCACCTGGCCGTCAGCGGTGATCGATACATCGATCGCATCTGGCTGCTTTTCCATCGCGTGGCTGTCGGCTTTGGGCAGCTCAAGTTTCACCGCGTGGTTGATGACTGGAAGGGTGATGATGAAGATGATCAACAACACCAGCATGACGTCGATCAACGGCGTCATGTTGATATCGGACATCACGTCGTCAGCATCGAATTGTGAGCCACCCATGCTCATGCCCGTGCCCTCTCGACGAGAGTGTCCGAGCACTTGTCGGAAGGTACTGCGACAGGCTGTGCCGCATTGCCGGCAATGCTGACGCGGGCGCCGGTGAGGAAGTAGGCGTGCAGGTCGTGAGCGAACCGCCCCAGCGCATGACTGACGCTTTTGTTGCGACGCGCAATCGCGTTGTAACCCAGCACGGCCGGGATGGCCACGAACAGACCGAATGCCGTCATGATCAGCGATTCGCCCACAGGACCGGCGACCTGGGCCAAGGATGCATCGCCCGACGTTCCTATCACTTTGAGCGCGTGGTAAATACCCCACACGGTACCAAAAAGCCCCACGAACGGTGCGGTGCTGCCAATCGACGCCAGCACTGCCAAGCCCATTTGCAAGCGCGACAAATGCTCCTCCACCACATCCTTGAGGCAGCGTGCCAACCAGTCACTCAGGTCGAACCGGCTGTTCAACTGGGAGCTCTGTTGCTGCTGGTGAGTATTGGCGGCAACGCCGGCCTGGGCCAGATGGACGAAGGGATTGCCGGGGCCGGTATTGAGCTGCTTCACCCCCTCTTCGAAGCTTTCGGCGCGCCAGAACGATGTCACCGCGCGGCGCGTCATGCTGCGCAGCTTGATCAGTTGCCCAGCCTTGATGATCATCACCCCCCAGCTCAGTATTGACATGATCAGCAGTACGAAAGCGATAGTTTTCGACACCATATCCGCTGTTTGCCAAGCGTAGGCCAATCCCATTTCTTGCATGATCAATCCTCTTCTGTGGCACTCGAGCATCGTCGAGCGGTTATTTGCTCAAATTGAAGTCAACGGTTTGCACAGCGCGCACCGAGATGGCTTGGCCGCCTTCCATATAAGGGTTGCAAACAGCGCCGCGTACGGCGGTAACCGCAGACTCGTCAAGGTCTTCATTGCCACTGCTGCGAACGACATCCGCGCGCTGTACCAGTCCTTTAGGGTTGATTTCCAGGCGTACCAGCACTTGTCCCTGGGCATGTAGCCGCCGGGCTCTACGCGGATAATCCGGCGCCGGCACGCGGCAACCTACCGAAGGCACGTCCTTGGGCACTGCGGAGGGCAGATCCATCAGCTTTTGCGCAACAGGTGCCGACTGGGCCTGCGTTGAATTCGGGTCAGGCTTGGCTTCAGTGCGTGGGCTCGGCTCGACCGGCTTTTGCTCGACCACAGGCGGCGTTTTCTTCGGTTCAGGCTTGATGACAGGCTTGGGCTTGAGCTTGGGTTTTACTTCCTTTGGCTTGGCCTCGGGCTTGGGCGGCGCCTGCTCTATCGTGCGTGTTGCCGACTCACTGGTGAGCACGGCGGGCTCCGGCGCAACCGGAGCTTCGACCACCGGTGGCGGCACAACCACGGGCGGCGGTGGCGGCATGGCGATCAGGCTCACGCGTACACTGGTGACCGGCGCGGAAGCGTCCATCGTCAACTCTCGCTTGCTGACCTGGGTGACCAGCAGTGCCAGCGCCGCCACATGAATCAGCACTGCAAAACTGAACGCCGTGACGATAGGCAAGCGGCTTTTTTTCAGCTCGGCAAACTCGCCAATTCGGCTGGCATCCCAGCCGCGCCCGCGAGGGATCTGTTCTACACGCACATTCATATTGGTCACACGCCTCTCCCCGCACTCGCACGCTTGATCTGGACATCCGCTGGCTGCAGGGTCAGGGTGCCGTTGGCAGTAAGCACCAACTCGAACCCCGAGCCATGCAGGAGCATCCGCGCAACGTCGTAGCCACTGAAATGGCCGCGAACGCCGTCACTGCGCATCTGGCTGATCAAACCCGGATCAAACACGATCGAGCACCCGTTGAGACGCCCGATTTCAAGCAGCGCGTTGCTCAAGGTGCCGCGAGCTATTGAGTAGTCTCGCTCGGCGGTCAAGCTGCAAGCCATACTGCTGCCACAACCTCCTGCCATCAGTACTGACAGACTCACGGCCTGGGCAGAGCGAAAATGACGCTTGGGAAGGAGGGAACGCAGCACGATGGTGATCGCCTAACAGTTGTTCTTACTACCTATGTGCAACGAGGAAGTAAAAGCGTGAGGGGCGAATGCGATTATTTTGGATTTTTTTTGCAGGGCTGCCGTGAAGGCAGGCGTGGCGGGGTTCTGGTCAGTCAACAAGGGAGGAGAAAACACGAGCAGGCAAATGCAGACGTCAGGCAGCGCTGATGCTGACCCAAAAACCTGTGGTGCGCTGTACGATGATCGGCAAGGTTTGCGCTATTGATTCGATGGCATTGTCGCTGTCGTCCAACGGGAATATGCCACTCACCCGCATGACAGCAGCTTGAGGATCCAGCCGCACCACGCCGGTACGATAGTTACGCAGGGCTTCGATGACGGTCGCCAGCGGCTGGTCATCAACCACCAGCAGCCCCCGCGTCCAGCTACATTCGGCTACGGCGGAGATCGGGAAGACATTGAAGCCGTTCGCCCTCACCGAAGCCCCCTGCCCTACGGCAAGCAAGCGCGAATTTCCGGTCGCATCCCACACCTGCACAGGCCCGGTGAGGGCCGCCACCCGGAAGCCATCATTCAGATGCCGGATGGACAGCCGACCACTGCCCAGCTCCACCCTGCCGCCTGCCAACTGAACACTCAGGGGTAGCCGGGAAGCAGCCGCCTGCAGCAGCATTTCCCCTTCCATCAATTTGATCTTGCGCTTGCCGCGAGCCTCATCGATATCGATGTTGACCGCACTGCGCGCATTGAGCGTAAGCGAGCTGCCGTCACCCAAGGTCAAGGTCCGACGCTCCGAAGTGCGGGTCGAAAGATCGGCGAGGAGGTTGCCGACCGGATAGGTTCTATCGACAAGCGCCCCACCCACTACGCCAACGGCTGCCACGCACAGGGCATTGCGCAGGAACTCACGACGGCGCGAGGGTGCAAGCAAGGTAGAACGCACCGCCTGATGCTGAGTGGGCGCCAGCCTGAGTGGAATCCGCCCCAGCGTTGCCTCGATGTAGGCACAGGCCTGATCGTGTTCCGCACTGCGGGCTCGCCAGGCGGCGAACTCATGCTCATCGTCGAGCGTGGCCTCACCAGAACGCAGTAACACCATCCACTCGATCGCCTGTTCGGCTGCGTCGTCAGTACTTTTCTTAGATGCCTTGCTCATGGAGAGCCGCCTCATAACAGCACCGCAGTGCCTTGACCATGTATTGACGAACTCGAGCCGCCGAAACTCCGAGCAGTTCACCAATTTGCGCGTAGGTCAAACCATCGAGCTGGCTATACAGGAACGCGCTCCGGGCGTTGACCGACAGCCCTTCCAGCGCCTTGTCGACGGCCAGCAGTGACTCCATCAGCAGGTGCTGCTCTTCCGGCGAAGGATGACATGCCTCGGGTGCCAGAGCCAGGGCCTCCATGTAGGCGCGCTCCAGATCCCGACGACGCGACAGTTCATACATGACCCGGTTGGCGATGGTGGTCAGCATCGCCCGCGGCTCTTTCACTTCCTGCAGGGTGGGCATTGCAGCCAACTGGGTGAATGCCTCGGAAGCGACATCTTCGGCGTTGTATCGGCAGCCAAGCTTGTAGCGCAAGCGCGCGGTCAGCCAGCTATAGTCACTGCGAAAGACCATAGTCAGTAAATCGGATCGAATGCGAGAGTCAGTGGCGGCCATGAATGCACCCGTTCAACTGCAAATGAATACGCTTCACACAGACGGTCCGGCGACTTGGTCAAGCGGTTGGGGCACACGTACGCAAGTCTTGGGCCAACACAGCTCAGCAGGTTCAGGTAACACCCTGGATACACAGCGTTGTCATAATTGAGCGCTATAGTGGAGCGGGAAAAAACCGCAACGCACCATCATTGATCGAAAGAGAAAGCAGCACTGCAAAAATTTCTCTTGTTCATGCAGCGCACTGGACGAGTGTTACCTAGATGCACCTGGGGAAAGCGATAAAAACCCCAGTTGTAGGAAATTTACTCGGCAACACCACTGCGGGGAGATGCTGCCTGCCGACGCCCTGATACCCTCATCAACAAGATGCAGCGGCTGTGATCTTCAACCCTTCAACGAACCCGCGAAAGATCAGTAGCCGGTCATCGGAATACGTCAGGGATGGCAAATGGTTTCAGGTAAGCCCTCCCCCCATGCTAGAGCCCCCGGGGGAGGCAATCGCCTACTGCAGGTCACTTCCTGCTTTCCAAAAAATACATTTTTTTCGCCAGACCTCTCACGCTTTTGACATCTCGTCACACAGAACCAGTAACCGAACATTTTGGTTTTCTGGGGACACGGTGGAGCGCAAACGTATGGCATCAAGCTGCAACTTGGCAAAACTCGCTTTGGCTATTTCGCTGGTTTCCGGTTTGTCACCGGTGCACGTTGTCCTGGCGGCAAGCGCGCAAGAGGCCGTAGCTCAGTTCAACGTTCCTGCGGGCTCGCTGGATCAGACGCTCCTGGCGATCGGGCAACAGACCGGGAGAACGATATCCTTCGACCCGGCACTGGCCAAGGCTTACCGCGTGCCGGCAGTTACCGGTCTCTTGAGCACCGAACAAGCCATCGCCCAGGCACTGCGCAGCACTGATCTGCGCCTGGGTATCACCAGCAACGGGACATTGACCGTTGAGCGTGCTCCGCAAGCCGCTGCGGCGCCAGCGGCGACCAATAACGATGCCGTACTACCCAGCATAACCGTGAGCAGCAGCACCGAAAACGAGGATGCAGAGGTCTACAATCCAAACAGCGCCACTGGCGCGATGCGCGGCAACACCTCGATTCAGGAAACCCCACGCTCGGTTCAGGTAATCAGTAACAAACTGTTGACCGACCGCCAAGCCTCTTCTCTCGAGGACGCATTACGCAGCTCTGGGGGCGTAACCACCTGGCAAAATAACCGCGGGGTCAATTCTTACTTCATTCGGGGCTTTGCCGTTGCGAACACCAGCACCAATGGTGTGGCGGACGTTGGCGCCGGCACTACTCCAATCGAAGGGTTGGACCGTGTCGAAGTCATCAAGGGCCCGGACTCCATCATGACCGGCAGCGCGGGTTCTTCGGGCTCGATCAATCTGGTCCGCAAAGCGCCGGTAACCACGCCATTGCATCAACTTCGCGTGGATGTGACCGACAAGGGCGAATTTCAGCAAGCGCTGGATCTGGGTGGCGCATTGAGTGATGACAAACAGTTCAGTTATCGACTTAACATCGTCCACATGCGTGCCAACGAAAGCGAGCCGGATTACAACGGCGGCCGTCGCGACTATATCGCTCCGGCATTACGCTGGAAGGATGACGACACCAGCCTGACGATTGGCGCAGAACTCCAAGGCCAGCGAGGCGCTCTAGGCGCTGCGACGTACCTCTACCAAGGCAAGATACAAAAGCTTCCCAATTACCGCATCACTGGCAAGGACGACCGAGTGACCGGCAATACCAAAACCGGTTATTACGAGTTCAGTCACAACTTCACAAGCAACCTCACGTTTGAAAGCAAGGCGACCTATACCCGTGAAGAAGACCAGGTTCACCTATGGGAACCGGGAGGACCCGGTGGTGCACCGCCTTATGGGCCGAACGGCTTGATTCGCTCAAGAGGCTTACAATCCGGAACGAACACCGATTCCTTTAATACTCAAAATAATATTATTTACACGCTGACGACGGGTGTTATCGAACAGAAACTTCTAGCCGGGCTTGACTACCAACACTACAAAACCTCCGCGTTTGATACTTCAACTCGGGTGGCAGCCAGTGGCAATCTCAATGCGGGCCACGATTTCGACCTGCCTGATTTCAGTTACACATCACCCAACTATTATCACTCAGGGGACTACCTTCAGACCCAAAAGGGACTGTTGCTGCAGGACCTGGTCAAGGTTGGCGATAAGACACACGTCATGCTCGTCGCGAGACGTACTCTGTACGATGCCGATTCGACTATTTATATACCCAACTTGCCCGACTACCCGGCCAATAGACGTGGCACTTCCTCTTCAACGGATTTCAAGAGCAGCAAGTGGGTACCGAGCTACGGCATCAGTTACGACATCACGCCCGATGTAACGGTGTATGCAAACCATTACAAAGGTTTCCAGGCCAACAACACTACTGATAACGTCACAGGTTTACCGCTGCCCCCTAGACAAAGCGATTCAAAGGAAGCCGGGGTAAAAGTGAAGTTCAACGACGACGCTCTGACCTTGACCAGCGCCGTTTTCCAAATGGAAGAAACCGGCGTACCGACCACCGATGCGTTTGGCCGAACTACCGGTTCCCAAGGGCTTAAATCCAAGGGCGTGGATCTTGACCTGGCCGGTGAAATTCTTCCGGGCTGGGCAATCAATGCCAGCTACACCTACAGTGATTTCGACCAACCGGCAGCGCCACCAGGAAGGAACCCCCTTTTTAACGCTTCTCCTCAAACGATCGGCCAGCCAAAACACACCGGCAGCGTGTGGACCTCCTATGAGCTTTTGGATGGCACGTTCAAAGGCTTGGGAGCAGGGATAGGCGTGAATGCCTACAGCAGCACGATAAACGGGTACGCTTCAGGCTTCAATTACTTCTCCCTTCCCGGCGGGGCTCAGACAGATGCGTCGATTTTCTACCGGCAGAAAGACTGGTCATTGACGCTGGGCGTCAAAAACATCTTTGACCGCACGCTTTACTCCTACACGGCGACGCCGAACTATATCGGAGTGCGGCCTGGGCGTACGACCCGGTTGACAGCGACCTATAACTTCTAAAGCGGCTCAAACAAAAAAACCGGCCTACACTCTGGCCGGTTTTTTTCGTGAAAATGCTCCACTGGGAACAGTGTCAGTTTACCCTGACTGAATCGCCCCGGATTTTCCAGTCACCTTTCAAGCTCATTACCTAACGCTTTTCAAACCCTCTCGGTGAAAGCTGATTGTCGGTGACCCAAACCTTGTGGAGTTCCACGACATAGAGCTGGCGCTTCAGCAAATCAGGTGAGGCGACCGCTGACTTACCGTTGTACTTTCCGTGACTGAACATCTATAGGGGGGTTATGCAGCGCTCACAATTCCTCCATTCATAGATCATTAAAAAAAGGAATAGCACACAAGGGCTATTGCCAGGTTTTTTTCCACGAAGTAGCCTTGATCGGAAGTTCCCAACCAGGTGAACTTGGCCTAAGCAGCGAAAAACAGCCTGTTTTCTCAGAAAATTTACTGAGTACGGCTAGTCATTTTTTTGATAACGGAGTTATGCATGATGCCAAATAAGGGATTCTTGAAAATTGCACTTACCGGCTTTATCGTCTCGCTGATGGCAGGGTGCGGCAGCATCGCATCGTCGATGGCGACTGACAGCGACCTGCAACAAAAAGCAGGTGTGGCTTTGAACACCTCGCCAGACCAATTGAAGATTCTGGATCGCAGCACCTCTCTTGACTCTGTTAAATTCAGAGTGCAGAGCAGCAAAGGCATTTACAACTGCTATTACACTTCGGTCTATGGTGCTATAGATTCTGACACTATGTGCTCAGGCCCGGTTGACGGTGCAAAAGCTCAGGACTCCAAGACGACTTCCACCAAATGCAATGCCTTGACCAAAGCTGCGGGTCGTTGCTAAAAATGGTCTATATCTCTCGTGGATTGATTCCGATTGCTTTCATGGCAGCCTGTTTCAGCCTGTTGACGGGATGTGTACCCATACAACCCATCAAACGAGCCAGTAGCGGTCAAGGCTCGGGTTTGGATACAGAAACTGCCGAGCGCCGCAAAGTCGAAGATGATCTTTTCGCTAACGCCAAATCAGCAGGAAAGGTGATTCTGGTAGTGCCCACAGCCAGCTTGGACAGCTTAAACGTAGACTTTAAAAACAACGACTCGACGATGGAGTTCTTGAAGTTGCGCTCGGCAGTCACCGACTGGACGAATACACATGACCCATCCTCTACATTCAAGGTAGGTTACGACACCCAAACTACCGATATAGGCACTGAGCATGGCTCATATTTCCAAGTGGTTTTTGGCCGTACGTTGTACAAGATCTATTTGATAAATCCAGGGCACTATTCGATTTCGGGCCTGAGCTATGACTTGCCACGGACACCAGCCTTTGCAACTCCCGGCGACCGTGGTGGTAGACCTTCGGCCTTGGGTTACGCTACTTTCGAGCCCAAGAGTTTCAGAGAGTACGACCGTGGCCAGAAGTGGGAAGATGCTACTTACAGGACGGAGACGGTCGAGCAAAAAGTTTGCACACAAGTTCGCGTCGTAAACGGCGAGTGCACTTACGTTGACAAACAGACTTATGACGTAAGACGACAAACGGGCGCTGCTGGCTGGCGAGAAAGCATTACGCAGCGGGATGTCGAGGGCCGGACAGTAACTGTTCACTTAGCTAAAGAGTTTGCTACTTTCGATGTGGCGGCAGGCGAAGTAGTGTTGATTGATGGTTTCTTTGCCGACCCACCAAGCATTAATTACGACGCAGAAAGCTGCAAACAAACACAGCAAAGCCAAATGCGCTGTGAATTAAAACAAGTCAAAATGGTCAAGATACTGGGAGAGGTAGATCAAGTTCTACACGCTCAAAATCCTGCAGACTACGGATTTCCGAAAATGGCGGGAGTACTTAAACAACTGACATATCGCCCCATAAAAGTGCAGGCCCGAAAAGTTTCTGGTCAATCCGCTTGGGGCCCCACATATTTATTGGAAGTCAACAGATAGGCCTAATTGGATCGGTGACATTGGACACAGTGCCCAATATACGTCGCGGCGTTAGCTCAACGCGGCTTGAAACCTGTCAGGATGTTTGCCTGTGCCTCCCCTGCCTATCTGTCGCGCAGAGGGACGCTGGTCCACCCCGAGCAACTCGTGGACCATGACTGCCTGGGCTATCTGTTTTCCGATCGGATGACGGACAAGCTCTGGCGATTCACCCAAGACATGCAGACGTTCACGATCCCCATTGCGAGTCAACTGAACGTCAACAACACCCCGTCAACCTGATCTACCCCGCCGACCGTCGTCCCTCAGCAAAGGTCAGGCACTTCATCGACGAAGTCGTCGATGCTCTGAGCATGCCGCAAGGCAGAAGCAGCAGCGAGGGCTAACGCTTTCAAACCTCAATGTGGGAACGACCCCTTGAGCAAGCGCGGCTAGGCGGTTCGCGTCGCTATAGTCGACTCTATTGGCGACCGTACTTCCAGGAGCTGCTCCCTGTGTCTGACATGCCGACCCATCTTGCTTACACGAAACGCTTCAACGCCGTACTCGCCTACATTGATGCCAATCTCGAAGGTGATCTGTCGGTGAAAGTGTTGAGCCATGTGGCGAACTTTTCGGTGTTTCACTTCCATCGGCAATTCACCGCGTTCGTTGGAGTGCCTGTCTCACGTTACGTGCAACTGATGCGACTACGACGCGCGGCACATCGCCTGGCCGACCTCGCTGATCACTCGGTACTGGACGCTGCACTCGGTGCCGGTTTTGAAAGTCCCGAGGCATTTTGCAGGGCATTCAGGCGGGCGTTCGGTACTACGCCGAGTGCGTTCAGGAAGGAACCGAACTGGCAGGTCTGGAACGCGGTATTCGCAATTCCTCACTTTTCCAGGACTATCATCATGCAAATACGAATCGTGGAATTCCCTGAAGTCAGGGTCGCAGCGCTTGAACACTGCGGACCCGCCGGGCTCGTCAATGAGAGCGTGCGCAAGTTCATCGAGTGGCGCAAACAGAGCGGACAGTCACCAGTGGCATCGAGCCGCAGCTTTGGCATTCCCTATGGCAATCCCGATACCACACCTGCGCAAGCATTCCGCTTCGCAATCTGCGGCGAGATTCACGAGGACGTGGTACCGAATGACTTCGGCGTGCGCGAGATCGTCATTCCTGGCGGTCGCTGCGTCGTAATGCGGCACGTGGGGTCACCGGATCACATCGGCGAAACGATCTATCCGATTTACCGCGATTGGCTTCCTGGCAGTGGAGAGGAACTTCGTGACCAGCCGCTGTTCTTCAATTACCTGAGCGTCTATCCCGAGACACCTCGGGATCAATGGCAAACAGATGTGTATATTCCGCTGCAATAGTGGAGCAAGCAGCTTTCGCCCCTGAGCTGACGTAGACCGGTTGAATCCACAGCCAAAAGCGCACGGCCTTGCAGTGGCTAGGGGTATCTACGAAGGGGTATCTATGAAACTGTGGGCGATTCACCAGGATGGTCTGCACCGTCTCAACATCGCCAGTTGCCGCCTACTCCTTGGCCGCCAGAAAGCGTCTGCCGCTGTGCGACGATCCCTGCTTTGTCCCAACCGTTAGTCGGATATCTCTGAGGGGGTTGCTGCAACGGCTAGCCTCCAGCCTAGCGTCAGGGACGACGCTGAACATTCGGTCCATGAAGGGCCCGTACGCCTCGTCGTCCCGACGCTTTATCTGCTGAGGAGACGATAATGAAAATAACCCTGAAACGGTTGACGTGCCTGGGAGCAAGCTTCACCAGCGCGCTCGCCATGGCCGATGCGGCCAGCCTGCCGGAACTGTCACCTGCGATTCCCTTCGACGTCACCGCCAACTCCCCCTTCACCCTGGACAACCTGCAACGCGATTTCGACATGCTGTCGTGGCAGACCTTCGTCGCCCTGAACTGGCCCGCCAACGCCGACGGCAGCGCCAACACCTCGGCGAAGATCGGCGCGCCGGGGAAGACGGTTTGGGAGTCGTGGAAAGAGAGCTACGAGATTTTCCTGCCCCGAGGCCAGAAGCCGGTCGCCTGGAATCAGAAGGCGCCGCTACCCGCCGCCTGCCAAGGCAAGGGTGATCTGCCCGTATTGCAACAGATGGGCAAGGTCGCCGGTGTGCTCGACGAGTTCATCCAACCATTCAAGACCGGCCCACTGGTGGACCAGAACGGCACCTACACGCGCAACGCGATCATGGTCAACCAGCCGATGTTCAACGACATCGTCAACAATGCTCTCTACAGCAAGGAAGGCCAGCAGTCATTCTTCACCAAGGCCGACAACCGCATCGCCTTCTCCTGCGGTTCGAAGAAAGACCAGCAGGTCGGCGCGATCATGGTCAAGTCGTCCTGGAAGGTACTCGGCGGCAACGACAACCCGCAGGACTTCCACGCCGTCGACGCCTTGGTCTACACCCCCGGCAACGCCGACCCGAACAAGGGCGCGGTGATCCCCGAGTCGTGCAGCGCACAGAAGGTCGGACTGGTCGGTCTGCACATCGTGCACAAGACCAAAGGTGCGCCGCAGTGGGTATGGTCGAGCTTCGAGCACGTGCGCAACGTACCGGAAAAGACCACGCCGATGAACGAGCGCAAGGGCCCCTACCTGTTCTATAACGCCCAGGCCAGCGACCGCCCGGTGAACGAACCGCCAGCGCAGCCATGGGACCCGTCGAAGAAAGCCACGCCTTCGCAGATCGTGCGGGAAATCCCGCTCACCGCCGCGACCCACCAGCTCAACGCACAGTGGCAAGGCGCGCTCAAGGGCACGGTCTGGGCCAACTACCAGTTGATCAGCACCCAGTGGCCGACCGACCCGGCCAAGGATTGCCAAGTGCCGTCGCCGACCAACCCGCTGGGCACGCCTGCCCCGTCCTTCCTGGCCAACGCCACCCTGGAAACCTACAACCAGGGCACCACGCCACAGGCCTCGTCCAGCTGCATGGAGTGCCACAACAACGCGACCACCCGGGTGACCCAGTCCCCGCGCACCAGCTTCGCCGATTTCACCTTCCTGCTTGAACGTGCTCAATCCACCGGCGCCAAGGAGTGATGCCATGAGCGAACCGAACCTGAAGAACTTCATCGACCTGTCCGCCGCGCTCACTGGCCTGTCAGCCAAGCTGCTGGCGCCGTCCGTCGACCCGATCAACCTGCCGCCGGTGTTCTTCGCCACTGCCCAGCAAGGCATGGGCACCGTAGCGTTCAGCAACCTGCTGGAGCTGTACGCCCACATCAAGAGCCAACCGCCTGAGCAAATCGCCAGCGCCGTGCTCGACAACTCGGACCCGCAGATCGCCCAGGGCGCCCGCTCGATCATGAAGCTGTGGCTGCTTGGCAGCTGGTACCAGCCTTATGACCAGGACAACGCCCACAAGGGTGATACCCGCGTGGTCTCCGACCAGGCCTACAAGGAAAGCTGGGCGTGGAAGATCGCCCAATCCCACCCCATGGGCTACAGCCAGTACCACTTCGGCTACTGGGCCGAGCAGCCACCGACCCTCAAGCAATTCACCGGTGTCGACGCCAAGGAAGGGCAGCAGCCATGAGCAATCTACCAACCCAGAACATCGAAACCGCCGATGTGATCGTCGTGGGCGCCGGCATGGCCGGCAGCGTCATGGCCTATCAGTTGGGCCTGGCCGGCTTGAAAGTGCTGGTGCTCGAGTCTGGCCCGGCGATTCCGCCGAACCGCAGCGAGTACCTGGAGCGTTTCTACATCGCGGTGCTCAAGTCGCCCGAGTCGCCATACCCACCAGAGCAGACCGAGCAGACCCCAGCCACGCAGTTCGCCCCGCGAGCGACTATTCAGGACTTGATCACCGCCAGTAGCACCGACCCGAACAAGGCGCAGAAGAGCTATTTAGTGCAGCAGGGGGAGCAACTGTTCGCCAGCACCTACGAGCGTGTAGGCGGCGGCACCATGTGGCACTGGATGGGCACGGCCTTGCGCCTGTTGCCCAACGACTTTCGCATGCGCACTGCGTACAACGTCGGGGTCGACTGGCCGATCAGCTACGACGACCTGCAGACCGCCTACTGCCGCGCCGAGGAGGAGATGGGCGTGTCCGCCGATGTCGCCTCGCAGACCTACCTGGGCGTGACCTTCCCGCAGGGCTATGAATACAGCATGCACGGCATCCCCCCGTCGCTGGTCGACCAGGGCCTGGGCAAGAACGTCACGGGTACGGTGTACCAGAGCCCGGAGAAGGCGCCCGACGACAAGCCGTACCCAAGTGTCACCCTCAACGTCCGGCAGACCCCGGCCGGGCGCAACTCGCAGAGCGACAACGGCCGCCGGGTGTGCGCTGGCAACACCAGTTGCACGCCGATCTGCCCGATCCAGGCCAAGTACGATGCCACCGTGACGATGGCCAAGGCGCTGGATACCGGCAACGTGCGCCTCCTCTATCAGAGTGTGGCGAGCAAGGTGCAGGTCGATGCCAGCGGCGTCACCGGCATCGAATACATCCAGTACCAGAACGACGGCACGCGCCAGAACGGCGTGGCACAGGGCAAACGCTACGTGATCGCCGCCCACGCGATCGAAACACCGAAACTGCTGCTCAACTCGGTCGGCCCGCACAGCCCCAACGGCGTGGCCAACAGCAGCGAGCAGGTCGGTGTGGGACTGTCCGACCACCCGGTGTACCTGGCCTGGGGCCTGATGCCTGAAGGCAAACCGTTGTTCCCGTTCCGTGGGCCACTGTCCACCTCGGGGATCGAGGACATGCGCGACGGTGCGTTCCGCAGCGAGCGTGCCGCTTGGCGTATCGAGATCGGCAACGAGGGCTGGAACTGGTCGACGAATGATCCGTACAAAACAGTCTGCGATTTCATCGACGGTACCAACAACGGTGGCGCCAACCCCAAAAACCAGGCGCTGTCCGGCAAGGCGCTGGTGCAGCAGCTCAACAGTGTGCTGACCCGTCAGTTCCGCCTGGGATTCTTGGTCGAGCAGTTGGAGACAGACCCAGACAAGTTGATCCGCCGGGGGGAGCAGCCGAAGAAAGACCTCGAAAAGGCGATCTGCCGGGTGGAGCTGTCCAAGACGTTCACCGATGGTCTGGGCCTGCCTCGGCCTCAGATTACCTACAGTCTCTCCGACTACACCAAGAAGGGTTTCAAGCAGGCGCGCCTGGCCGCCACGCACATCATCACCAAACTGATGGGCGCCACCGAGCTGACCAACTTAGCGCCAGAGCTGGAGTCGGGACCGCAAACGGTGTTCGAGCATGACGGCGAGCACTATCAGTTCTTCGGCGCCGGCCACCTGATGGGCACTTACCGCATGGGCACGGACAGCACGAACTCGGTCGTGAACAAGGACCAGCGCAGTTGGGACCACCCCAACCTGTTTCTGGTCGGTGCCGGCGTATTCCCCACCACCGGCACCGCCAACCCGACCTTGACCATCACCGCGCTAACCTTCCAGGCAGCCGACGTGGTCGCCAGCGATCTGCTCAAGCGTACCGTGCAGGTACAGGCCAACCAGGCTTGGCAGAGCACTGGTGTGCAGGTCAACGGGCAGAGCTGGCAACTGGCGGTGTGCACCGGTGGGCAGTGGACAGCTAACCCGGACAGCGGGATGGTCAGCGCGGCTGGCCACCCAGGGTTGATCGCCAAGCCTGGCTATACCTTGTCCGGTCAACCGGAAGGAGCATTGATCGGGCGTATCGGCAACAGCGGCGTGCCGTTCCTGGTCGGCAACCAGGCGCAATTGCCACGAGGCCAGCAGGGGGAGTTGCAATTGTGCATCAATGACGACCTGGACGGGCGTTACGGGGCTGGCCTGAGCGATAACCAGGGCAGCCTGTCGGTGGAGGTACGTTTCGGGACGGTGTAGGCGCTGTCATACCAACCCCACAGTGCTTCGGCAATGCCGCAGTATTGTGGGGTTGCGTTGATACGCCTCGTTCAATGAGACAACATACCCCTGTTCTCGACACAACGGTTCAAACGATCACGGCTCAAGTCGTGCTAGTTTCAACGGTGCCAGAACACTTCAACCCGCTACACGAACAACCCGATGGGTACACAGACGTGCTCCTCTGAACGTGAGCCCGCTGACGTTGATGGCTATCACACTGGGGGCACAGACAGGCGAGCCCATCAAGGGCTTGGTGACTCGCATCGAGCAAGAGGCGGCCGAACTGGCACAGACGGGAGTACTCCAGAAGTTGCAGATTTCGATGGGTGAAGAGTCGCCAGTGACACCGCGCCGCTCCCCGCCTCGGACCCGGCACTTGGCAATGACCACTCAACAGACTGAGTTTTGCTTTGCCGAGTGAAACAGTGCAATCCGAGACGTAGGCCATAGGGATACGAATACCTAAACGCCCATGTGATGGCTTTCGTGATGGCCTACAACTTCGCTAGACATCTGAAGGCTTTGCGCTGGCGAACCCCATTCAAAGTGATCTGTGAAGCCTGGACCCAAAATCCAGACCGTTTCACAATTAACCCGCACCACCTCATTCCGGGACCAAACACCTAGGGCACAAGGAAGATGCTCTGGCGCTGACGCTGAGGCTCATGGATTCACCCGAAGGAGTGCCGTATTTGCTCCTGTCGCGGCAAGGAGAGCCGGTTGAGGAATGACTGGGTTCGAGCTGTAGCGGTACTTCACCCTAGCCCGACGTTGTCGGGCTTTTTTCTGCCAGAGCGATCGCCTGCCATACAGATCTACCTGCCATACCGATCTAATGTCCTCTAAAAATCCGACGAGGTATCCGCTTCAGCCTCTTGTGGCTGCGCAAGAAAAACTCAATCCTGTGTCCGTGAATTGTTGACCACTACATACATGACGTTTCCCCAGCCTTGCTGATTTTCGACAGGTGCAACACTATGGATCACATCACAATACCACCAGACCGAATCTCCAGCTTGCACGTCCGCAAGGGAGCTTAATCCCCTGATCAACAGTGGGTGCCACTTCTCCGACACCATCGCCCCAAATGCTGGAGTTCTGAAGATGAGTTCGCCGGACGCTTACAGCCCTCTACTCACCTACAAGCAATGGCTGCCCTAGCAGGACTTCATGGCGGCCATCATCACACACCGGAAAATTCAAACCTTGTTCGATAATTCGAAAAATCTCATCGAGCAAGTCTGAGTAAGCCGCCGAAGCGTCCCTCTTCCATAGATCGTGAGCCGCGATGTGCGCATAGTCCAAGGCCCAGACAAGCACATTCGGGCGAATATCCTGTACCGGGTCCGTGCCCATTCGCCGGGCAATCAGCGCGACGACTGAGTCGCGTCTGCTGACGCAATTCTGGAGATTCTTGGCCCTTACCAACGGATGACTGCGCAGCAACTCCTGCAGCGTCATGAAGCGATCCGCGTTGAAACCGTACGAACCGTTCTCACACCCTCGAACGACCTCGACCGCCGCATGGCGTAGGGCAGTCAGCGCGGGCTCATGAGGGGGCCTCCTAGACAAGGCGGCCATGAAGTCTTGATGCTCAGCCTCCTGATAATCGAGTACCACATCCTCTTTGGAGGCGAAATAGCGGAAGAAGGTACGCGTAGACACGTCGACTTTCTCCGTGATGTCTTCGACACGGGTCTCATCGAAACCCTGCACGGCAAATAGCTCATAAGCCGCGGTTATGAGAGCTTCACGCAGTTGCAGCTTCTTGCGTTCGCGACGACCCACTTCCTCTTTTCCCGGCACACACCCTCCCATTCATTCGATCTAAGACTTTTCGATAATTGAATATTATTCCTCTTTATGAAATTTGCGCAATTTTATTAAATTTCACCCAAGAAAATCTGTCTCTTGACACAAACTGTCACTGAACGCCAGAATTTGCGCATTCTCAGGAAGCAAGCTGGATCAGCCCCAGGTATTTCCCGGGCAAAAGAACTACACGGTGCAGTCCTCCATACGAATCAACCATCTAAAGGGAGTTAGGGGTATTCATGAACGTCGCGATCAATCCCAGCAATCCGGTCCTCCACGAATCGGTGTCATTGAGCCCCTTCGCCCTTGATGTCTGGGTGGAAGCGCAACGTGGGCTGCCGAACCACCAATTCACTGTGGCACTCAGCCTGCGTCTGCCGCGGACGGTGGACCTGGAAACGCTACGCAAGTCTGCCCATCAAGTGATGCAGGAAAACCCCGTGTGCACCCGTCTGCACATCAAGCGCGAAGGGCTCGCCGAGGCGGTGCTGGCGGCTGCGCCGTGCGTCGTGGAGCAGTTCGAATTCGTCGATCAGGCTGGCGCGCACGCATTCTTCGACGAGTGGGCACGCAAGGTCTGGGACCTGCCCGGCGAACCGCTGGTCAACGTCACCCTGGGTCAGTCGCCGGATAACACCTGGCTGATGCTGCGTGCCCATCATATGGTGGCTGACAGCTGGGCGCTGGACGTACTGGCTCGCAAGATTCTCGATGCGCGCGATGGCAGCAGTCATCGGCTGCGCCAGGCTGTGCAGCATGCCAGCAGCACCGTATCGCTCGCGCCCGCGGAGTACGACCGGGCCATTGAGCAACTGGCTGAGCGCCACGGTGATACGGTGCCGATGCTGTTCGCCAAGACCGGCGCCAGCTGCTCCTCCGCACCGACCTATCGCCGCGCGTTCCGACTGGCCGCGGCCGATGTGCAACATGCGCTGGAAGGCGGTATCACGCCGTTCATGAGCGTCTCGGCGGCGCTGGCCGTGCTGCTGTCCTGCCAATACGGCAGCGAACGTTTTTTCATCGGTGTGCCGTTCCTTAACCGCGACCGCGATAACATCACCGACGTCGAACAGCGCGCCAACACCCTGGCGCTCGCGGTCGAGGTCACCGAGCAGCAGACCTTCCGCGAGATCGCCAATGCGATCGAGCACGAGGCGGCTTGCCTTCAGAAACACCAGTCGCTGCCATACGGTCGGTTGGTGTCAGCACTGGCTCGCTCGGGTCAGTCACGGCAACTGTTCGACGCCACTATTTCCTACCTGCGCTACCCGGCTCACAACATCGACGGTCTGGGGGCGGATGACCTGCGCAGCATCGCCCACGTGCATGAGCAGGATGCCGTGGCGATCCATCTTCACACCTACGGCGATTGCGCCGAAGTGCGTGGTGAGGTGTGCCTGAATAGCAGCGCGTTCGCCAATGAACGTTGCGCCACCGAGTTCCTCGATACGTTCATGCTTCTGGTCGAATGCTTCAAGAACCATCTTGACCAGCCTGTGGCGGCCATGAACCTGCTGACTCACGACCAGGCCGAGACCTTGGCACGCTTCGAGGATGGCCCGTGCGTGCCGTATCAGGAACAAGAAACCTTGATGTCGTTGTTCGAAGCCACCACAGCCCGCCATCCCGGGCAAAAGGCCGTGGTTTCGCATGATGGTGAACTACTCAGCTATGCCCAGCTCGATGCCTGGGCCTCGTCAGTGGCCGTGGCGCTGGAAGACAGCGGCGTTGGCCGTGGCGACATCGTCGCGGTGTCGCTGGCGCGCTCGCCGCGCATGCTCGCGGCGATCTTCGGCGTGCTGAAAACCGGTGCCGCGTACCTGCCGATCGACAGCGAGTACCCGCAGGATCGCATTCAGTACATGCTTGAAGATAGCCAGGCGAAGCGTGTCATTTCCGATCTACCGCAAGTCATCGCCCATGACGATCCCCGCTGGTTCGACATCGATGCGGTATCCACTGAGCGCCCGGCCTCCGGCGCCGGCACCAGCAAGGCACGGCCCCGCGATCCGGCTTACCTCATTTATACCTCCGGTTCCACGGGCCGCCCGAAAGGCGTGGTGATCGAACATCACAGCGTGGTCAACCGGCTGGAGTGGATGCAGCAGGCTCACCCCCTGGACAGCAGCGACGTCATCCTGCAGAAGACGCCGGTCTCGTTCGACGTTTCGGTCTGGGAACTGTTCTGGTGGAGCTTGACCGGCGCCAGCGTGGCGCTGCTGGCGCCCGGCGCGCAACGGGACCCCAGGGCCCTGATCGAAGCCATTCGCCAGCAGGGCGTGACAGTCGCCCACTTCGTGCCGTCGATGCTCGAACCCTATGTTCAGACCTTGCTGGACGATCGCCGGCTGGCGGATTCGGTTAGCAGCCTGCGTTGCCTCTTCACCAGCGGCGAGGCACTCAGCCCGGCGGTGGTCAATCGCTACCGCGCGTTGTTCCGAAATGGCGCCCCTGCGCCGCGGCTTATCAACCTGTACGGGCCAACAGAGGCGACGGTCGATGTGACCTACTATGAGCTCGACCTGGTCACCCCGAACGATATCAACACAGTGCCCATCGGCTACCCCATCAACAACACCTCAATCCGTATCGTCTCGCAGCACGGCGTGCGCCAGCCGATCGGTATACCAGGCGAGTTGCAGATCGGCGGCGTGCAGCTGGCTCGCGGCTATCTCAACCGCGCCGAGCTGACTGCCGAGCGCTTCATCACCGACCCCCATGACAACCGCCGCTGGTACCGCTCCGGCGATCTGGCCTGCTGGGCCGAGGACGGCTCGATCCTGTACCTGGGACGCATGGACGGGCAGGTGAAGATTCGTGGCAACCGAATCGAGCTGGGCGAAATCAAAAGCGCCATGCTGGCCCAGCCGCAGATGCTCAATGCCGAAGTGCTGGTGGAGGACGATGAGGTGCGTGGCAAGCATCTGGTCGCCGTCTACATGAGCCGCCAGCCCCTGGACGAACGCGCCCTGCGCCGACAACTGGCCGCCACCCTACCCGCCTTTATGGTCCCGGCACGTTTCGTTGCCCTGGAACATATGCCGCTGACCCCCAACGGCAAGTTCGACCGTGCCCGCGCCTTGCAGGTGGCTGTCGGCGAGGCTGTCAGCGCACCGACGCAATTGCTCGGCGAGCACCGGGCGCTGGTTGCCGACATCTGGCGCAAGATTCTCGGCCAGCAGGACATCGCCTGCGATGACGACTTCTATTCACTCGGCGGCGACTCCATCCTGATGCTCAAGGTGCGCTCCGAGCTGGAGCGCCATGGCTACGAGATTGATCTGTCCACGCTGGCTGAACACACCATGCTCGAGACCCTTGCGCAGTTGCTCGAGCACCATGCCCATGGCGCCGTCCATTCGCGCCAGGCGCTGGCAACGTTCGCCCTGGTGAATGAGGTGGAACGCAAGCGGCTCGGCGAGACCTGCGTCGACGCCTACCCGATTTCGCAGTTGCAGCTGGGTCTGCTGTTCCATAGCCGCGAGACCCAACGGGCCAGGACCTACAAGGACGTGTTCCGCTACAGCCTCGACTGTGCCTGGGATGAAGCCGCCATGCGCCTGGCTTTGGCCGGTGTAATCGAGCGTCATCCGGCACTGCGCACACGTTTCAACCTCAACGATCTTGGTCGCCCGTTGCAACTGATCGGCAAGTCGTTGCCCGTCAATGACGTGATGGCGGTGATCACCTGCGCGCAGGGGCGGCATGAACTCGAAATAGCCCGGCACATGCAGGCATGGGCCTGCCACGACTATCGATTTGAAGAGGGGCCGCTGTTCAACATCACGGTGTTCCCGAACGCACCGGCAGGCGGCATCGACCTGCTCCTGAGCTTCCACCACGCGATCCTCGATGGCGGCAGCGTGGCCAACCTGATGCGTGAACTGCTGCTGGCCTATGCCGACGGTGGCCGCCCTGACTTGCAGTACCCGCCGCAAGCGCTGCCCAACCCGTCGCTATTCGTCGAGGACGAGCGCACCGCCATGAGCAACGCAGAGCACCGCCAGTACTGGCGCGGTTACCTCGAAGGCGCGGGTAATACCTTGCCGGTAGGCCTCGCCGGTCACCTCGAGGCCCCAGCACCCGGCGTGTTCTCCTACCGCTTCGAGATCGACAGGCTGTTGGACGCCGCCCTGGCGCGGTCGGCCCGTGGTGCGCACCTGCCAATCAAGCTGTACTACCTGGCTGCCCACTGCCTGGCGATCGGCGCCATGAGCGGCCAGCGCGAGGTCACCACCGGCGTGGTAACCCACGCGCGGCCGGAAATCGAGCATTCGGAACATATCCTGGGCCTGTTCCTCAACACACTGCCGCTGCGCGCAGACCTGGAGGGAAGCTGGCAGGCGTTCGTGGAGCGTCTGCACCTGCTCGAAAAACGCAGCCACAAGCACCGTCGCCTGCCGCTGAGCATCATTCAGGAAGACAGCCCGTCAGTGACCCTGGGCACCGCCTTCAACTACATCCACTTCCATGTCCTGCACGACGTGCTGGACAAGGCTGGTATCCACATCAGTGAGTTCGACCCGCTGGAAGAAACTAGCTTTGCCATCCTGGCCAACGTGATGCGTGATTTCTCCGGCGAGGGGGTCAGCGTCCGCATCGACATGGATGCCTCCCGATATGCCCGCGAACAGGCGCAAGTGTATGCTGGCTTGTTCAACCAAGCATTGGCGGGCATGGCCTATAGCCCACAGGCCCCCGTGGGCGTGGGACGAGCGATTTCCCAGGCTGGCCATTGGCTCGCCGCAAGCGGCGACGAGACGTTCGTGGCGGTGCCGCAACGCATCGCCGCGGCCGTACGTCGCGCGCCGCAGGCCATCGCGCTGGCGAGCACCGGCAAACAGTGGGACTACGCCACGCTGTGGCGCTCAGTGGAGACGCTGGCCGCGCGCCTGGTCGAGCAAGGTGTGGCTCAGGGGGATGTGATCGGTGTGGCCCTGCCCCGATCGTTCGAGCAGATCGCAACGGTCGTTGCGATCTGCGCCATGGGCGCGGTGTGCCTGCCGATCGACTTGGCTTATCCCGCTCACCGCATCGAGCTGATCCTGCGCATGGCAACGCCAAAGCTGCTGGTAACCGAGGCCGATGTCGACGGACTGCCCGACCTGGTGCCCCGCTTGGCACTCGACGCAGCCATCCACGCCGGACTCGCGCCCTGGACCCAGGTCGCATCGATCGAGGCCCAGGATCCGGCCTATATCCTCTTCACCTCCGGCTCCACCGGCACCCCCAAGGGGGTGGCTATGCCCCACCGCGGGCTGGGCAACCTGGTGGACTGGCAGAACCGGACGGGCAGCGGCGCCGTGGCATCGACCCTGCAGTATGCGCCGCTGAGCTTCGACGTGTCGTTCCAGGAAATCTTCGCAACGCTCAGCGACGGCGCCACCCTGCACGTGATCAGCGAGGCCGAGCGCCGTGATCCGACGGCCCTGCTGCGCTACCTTGACGAGCATGCCGTGGAGCGGGTCTTCCTGCCCTACGTGGCGCTGCAACAATTGGCCGAGACCGCCGCCACCCTCGACCTGTACCCGGGTCGCCTGCGGGTGGTCGGTTCATCCGGTGAGCAGTTGCGCGTCACGCCGGAGATTCGCGCGCTGATGAAGCGACTGCCAGCCAGCCTGCTGGAGAATCAGTACGGCCCGACCGAGACCCACGTGGTCACCCGCTACACCATGAGCGGCGACCCGCAGCATTTCCCGGCGCTGCCACCGATCGGGCGGCCGATCGACGGCGTCGGCCTGCTCATCCTCGACGCCGCGGGCCAGGTCCAGCCAGATGGCGTGCCAGGGGAAATCTGCGTGTACGGCCAGGCATTGGCCGCCGGCTACCATCACGCGCCAGAAATGAGTGCCGAGAAATTTGTCGCACATCCCCACGTGCCAGGCCGTGTCTATTATCGTACCGGCGACATTGGCATCTGCTCGCTGGGGGGTGATGTCATCAGCCTGGGCCGCAACGACAGCCAGGTAAAAGTGCGCGGCTATCGGGTGGAACCTTCAGAGATCGAACTGAAGATACTCGGTTTCTTCCAGGCCCTTGGCGAGCCGGTCGAGGTAGCGGTGATCGCTCGCCCGCGCGACCAGCTCGATGCCTACCTGGTCGCCTATCTGGTGGGCCAAGCGGCACAGCGGCCAGAGCACCTGGACGCATTGCGCGGCGAACTCGCCGAACAGCTGCCCGCCTACATGGTGCCGACCCATATCGCGGCGATCGAACGCATGCCCACCACCCCCAGCGGCAAACGTGACGACGCCGCCCTTCGCGCGCTGCAGTTGCAGGTGAACAACAGCCAGGACTACCGCAAGGCGCAGGGCGAGTATGAAGCGCGATTGTGCCAGCTGGCGGCCGAGCTGCTGAAGATCACGAGCATCGCTCCCGAGCAGAGCATCTTCGACTGCGGAGCCACCTCGCTGACGGCCATGCGCCTGGTGGTGCTGGTGGAGAAGCTGTACGGGATCAACGTGCCACTGTCAGCATTCGTCAGCGCCCCGACCATGGAGAAACTGGCGCTGCTGATCGAACGCCACGGCGGCGAATTCAAGTTCAACCCTCTGGTACCACTGCGTCGCATGGGCCTTCGCAAGCCACTGTTCCTGGTCCACCCCATGGGCGGCAACATCCTGTCCTATCTCCGGATGCTGCCTCACTTGCCAGAGGACCAACCGTTGTATGCCCTGCAGGCGTCCGGGGTGGACCTGGGCTCGCAGCCGATCCCCAGCGTCGAGGCGCAGGCGGCCTTCTACATCGAGTCGATGCGCGCCGTACAGCCGCAGGGGCCGTACCTGATCGGTGGCTGGTCGTATGGCGGCTTCGTCGCGTTCGAAATCGCCAACCAACTGATCGCTGCCGGCGAGCAGGTGGACAACGTGCTGGTGCTCGACACCATGGCGCTAAGCGACCAGGCCAAAGGCAAGGCCAGTGACGACGGCCTGCTCAGTTGGTTCTTCTGGGAGCTTTTGTGGACGTCGCGCGGTTCGGAGCTCCCCGTGCAACTGGTACCAGCTCATATCGAAAGCCTGCAGGAGCGCTTTGACTTCATCACCGACCACGCGATCTCGATCGGCGCGATCCCCGAAGGCAGCACCAAGGCCGTTATGCAGCGGTTGTTCGAGGTGTATCGCACCAACTGGGATGCGGCCACGGAGTACAACTACCAGTCCAAGCGCCCGGCCCTGGACATCACCCTGGTGCGTGCCCGCGAGCCACTGCCAAGGATTCTGCGGGAGATGCACGACACCATTCGCAGCGAGTACAACGACCCGCTCAACGGCTGGACCCGCAAGACCTCTGGCAAGGTACGCCTGGTCGAGGTCGAGGGCGACCATCTGACCATCATGGAGGAGCCCTATGTCGGACCTCTGGTCAAAGCAATCATGGATGAAATTCAACGAGGGAGCGAGCAATGAGTGGTAAACCTGTCGCACTGATCATAGGCACCGGTATCGGCGGGCTATCCGCCGGCATCGCCTTGAAGAAGGCGGGCTGGGAAGTCAGGCTGTTCGAGAAGTCGCAGACACTGCGTGCATCCGGGTCGGGCCTGTCGGTGATGTCGAACGCGAGCGCGGCCATGAAGAAGTTGCTGGATATCGACCTTGGCCTGGAACGGTATGGTGCACCGATCCTGAACTTCGAGATTCGCCACAGTTCCGGGTTGCTGCTCAAGCGCCTACCGTTCCAGGAGATCGCCGAGGCGCAGGGTGCGCCGAGCGTATGCATCTCGCGCCAGCAGCTGCAGCAGGCATTGCTGGACAAGCTGAGCGAAACACCCATCCACCTGGGCAAGCGCTTCATGGACTTCACCCAGGGCGATGACGAGGTGCAGGTGCGCTTCGAGGACGGCAGCATCGAGCGCGGCGACATCCTGGTGGGTGCCGATGGCTACCATTCCCCCGTGCGCCAGGCCATGGGCGTACACAGCGTGGTCCGGGAGGCTGGATACATCTGCTGGCTGGCACTGGTGAAGTACAGCCATCCACAGATCACCCCTGGCTATGTCGTGCACTACTGGGGCAAGGGCAAGCGGGTCGGCATCATCGACATCGGTGGCGGTTGGGTCTACTGGTGGGGCACAGCCAACATGCCCAACCATCAGGCCCAGTGCTGGCAGGGATCGAATGCGGATGTCGCCAAGGTCTACAGCGGCTGGCCGCAGATCGTCTCAGACATCATCCACAGCACACCGAGCGAGTCGATCATCACCGTCGATGCCAAGGACCGCTCGTTCCCGGAAACCTGGTCGCAAGGGCGCGTGACACTACTTGGCGATGCGGCCCACCCAATGCTGACCAGCCTCGGTCAGGGCGCCGGGCTGTCGATCGAGGATGCTGCGGTGCTGGGGCATGTGCTCTTGGACGGGGCCGATCCTGTAGCCGCCCTGGCGCGTTACCAGACCCTGCGCCAGCCCCGGGCCCGGACCATCGTCGATGCCTCGCGGGCGCTGAGTGAAGTGGAGCAATACGACCGCTTCGTTCCACGCCTGAAACGCGACATCGGCATGCTGCTGGCGCCGGCCAAAAGCATGCGCGAGCGCTTGCAAGCCTCGCTGCTGTTCGACGACCACGCAGTGCTGAGCCAGTAATTCAGCCATCACCAGACAAGGAACTGTCATGAGCAAGAAAACCGTACTCGTTACCGGTGCCTCCAGCGGCCTGGGTCATGCCGCCGCCCTGATGCTGGCGGACAACGGCTTTCGTGTCTTCGCCGCGGCACGCAACATCGAGGGCGTATTCGCCAATGTCGAAGGTATTGAACCGATCAGCCTGGATGTTAGCTGCAGTGCTTCGGTCGCTGCCGCGTTCGAACGTATCGACCAGGCCTGCGCCGAACAGCCGTTGTGGGGCTTGGTGAACAACGCCGGAATCTGCGTGCCCAGCCCCCTGGAACTGCTGAGCGCCGATGAGCTGCGGCGCCAGCTGGATACCAACGTGATCGGCCAACTGCTGGTCACCCAGGCGGCCTTACCGCACCTGCGCCGCAGTGGTGGCCGGATCGTCAACGTCACGTCGGGCTTGGGCAGTATCGCGGTACCCTACCTGGGCGCCTATTCCATCGCCCAGTTCGCCAAGATGGCCTTCAGCGACGCCCTGCGTCGTGAGCTGGCACACTCCGGGGTCAGTGTCAGCGTGGTCCAGCCCGGTGCGATCAATACGCCTATCTGGGGCAAGTTCAGCAGCACCGGGCAGCAGGTGTTGGCTCAGGCCAACGGCGAACCCCGCAAGATCTACGGACCGTCGTTCAGCACCTTCCTCGAGCAGAGCGAGGCGCTGGCGAGTCAGGCCAGCACCAGCGAAACGGATTTCGCCCGCACAATTCTCTCCGTGCTCAGCAGCGCCAGCCCGCAGTCCCACTACTGCGTCGGCGCCGATGCCGCCGAGTTCGTCCAGATGGCGCGAACCCTGAGCACCGATGATCTTGACGCGCTGTTCATCGCCCAGATGCCGACAGCGCAAGCCTTTGCCCAGGTCGCGCAGACGAGCGATGCGCCATGAATGCGCGCAAGCTCAAGGCATGGCAGGCGCAGCATGCCACCATGATGTGCCAGGCGGTCGAGGCGACGCGCACGCGCCAGCCTTACCAACCCTATTCCGATGAGATGGTCGACTACAACAACGCACAAATCGAACAAGGCGCCTATCGCTTCAAGCGTCTGCTGGGCGCGCCATTTAACATCGGACCTGAGCCACAGTTCGGGGATCAGGTGCGCTGGGCAGGCAGCGAGCGCTCGCCATACGGCTTCGACCTGGGCATCAGCTACCGGGTCGAAGACTTCGAGGTGCTGGCGCGCAAGGCGGACAAAGCCATGCGCAAGTGGCGCCAGCTCGACGTCGAACTGCGCAGCGCCTTGCTCTGCGAAGTGATCGCAAGGTTGCATGCCGACACCTTCCTGTTCGCCCATGTTGGCATGCATACCAGTGGACATGGCCTGTTCATGGGCTTCCACGCTAATGCTGTGCATGCCCAGGCTCGCGCGCTGGAGTCGGTTGCCGGTGTGCTGGCAGTGTCTCGCGAGCTGACCTGCCAGTTCGAGGCGCCACTGGTGGTGGGGCAAGGAGAGCGACAAGCACTGTCACGGGACTTCGCGGCCATGCCCACGGGGCTGTCACTAGTCTTCGCTGGCCAGGTGGTACCGACCTGGGGCGCCTATCCCGGGTTGTTCGCATCCCTTGCGGCAGGCTGCGCGGCAATTGTCGTCCCCCATGGCAATGCCGTGCTGCCGATGGCCCTGACCATCAAGACGATCAAGGCCGCCTGCGCGCAGGTGGGTGTACCGCACGATATCGTCAACCTGTTCTATAGCGATGAGCTGAGCGCCTATCGACAGGCCGCGCTGCACCCCGACGTGCGCCTGATCGACTACATGGGCGGCGCAGAATTCGGCTGCTGGTTGCGACAGCATGCATGGCAGGCGAAGGTCATGACCCAACAGAGCGCGCAGACGGCAGTGTTCCTGCATTCGACGGCAGACTACGACGGCATGCTCGACAATCTGGCCTTTGGCCTGTGCTCCTATTCCGCGCAGTTGTGCACGTCACCGCAGACCTTGTACGTGCTGCCCGAGGGCATCGGCCTGGCAGATGGTGTGGTACCGGTGGAGCAGTTCGAACGCGACCTGGTCGCACGGATCGACCAGGTGCTCGGGCGCTTCGCAAGCCCTCGCGAACTGCTGGGGGCCCTGGTGACACCGGCGAGCCTGAGCGAAATCCGAGCCTGTGAAACGGCGCGCTTCGCCCGGGTGCTGCGTCAAGCCGCGCAGGTGCGCGACCCTGACTATCCACAGGCATGCATCGTCACACCCTCGGTGATCGCTGTCCGCCAAGGGTTCGCCAGCAGCGTCGATCACTACGCACGGGAAATACGCGGGCCGGTTTCGTTCATCATTCAGAAACCCAACCTGCGTGCCCTGCTCGCCGAACTGCGCGAGGTTGGCCAACACCACGGCGCGCTCGGCCTGGGTCTGTACACCATCGATTCCGGGGTGGAGCACGCGCTGCGCCAGGTATCCCAGGAGATGGGCGTGCTGTTGTCGATCAACTTCAGCAAGAACTTCTACATCAGCCAATGCGCGGTCTTCACTGACATCCACGGAGGCAGCACAGGAGCGGCGGCGAACGTCACATATGGCTCGCCTGCGTTCTACCATGCCCGCCTGCGTCTGACGGAGCAGAGGAAGCTGTTGTGAACTGTCGGTCCGTGCCACAACCGACGCCCGCGTGGCCGTTCAAACAGGAGGCGCTGCCTGGCCTGACGATGTTCGCCCTGCCGCTCGACGGTTATGAACCTGCGTGCGACGCGGTGCTCATGGACAGTCGCTGGCTGGGCCAGGCACTGCCGCAACGTCGCCGCGAGTTCGCCGGCGGCCGGGTGTGCGCTGCTGCCGCACTCAGAGCGCTGGACCTCCTCGACGACTGGCTGCCGATCGCGCGGCCGCACCGTTATGCGCTGTTTCCAGTGGGGGCCGTAGGATCCATCACGCATAACCGGAGCCTGGCGCTAGCATGCGCGGCCGATGCCGACTGTTTCATCGGCGTAGGTATCGACATCGAGGAGGTCATCTGGCACCCGGAGTTGGTGGCTATGGCCGCGCACGTCATGTGCCCGCAGGAGCACAAACGCTTCCAGAACATGGAAGGCTTCACGGCGCTGCAGTTCTTTTACTTATGCTTCAGTGCCAAGGAGTCTTTATACAAGGCGTTGTTTCCACTGTGTCATGTCGATTTGGAGATGAGCGAGGCAGAACTGGTTAGCTGGGATACGCAGGGCCACTTCGTGTTGGCCCTGCGCTCCGAGCGGTTGAGCAAGCACTTTGCCGATGGCCACAACTTCCACGGTCTCTGGGCAATGGAAGAAGACACTTTGTTCACCATGATCCCGCTCGAAAAAACAGGCTGATCGCCTCGATTCCGCTGAATCGTCTGCGGCTGACAGCACGCACCGATGGTGGGTGTGAACGGTCACTGATAGTGTTCCATTTTCATACATACTGAATGTATGATTGAGATGAGCGGCCATGTACAGCCGCAGGGAAGTTTCAATGATCCGTGGCGCCACGGGACCTCGTGGTACCGGCGACGTCTGATTTTCATTCAAGGGATTTGCAACCATGAGCTCATCTGCAAACGCTGCCAATGCAACGACCGCCCACCACCCATGGCTGGCGGTAATAGCCGCAGGGCTTGCCACGTTCTCCGTGGTAACGACTGAAATGCTGCCGGTCGGCCTGCTCACGACCATCGCCGAGGCACTGGGCACCTCTACCGGTAGCGCAGGCCTGATGATCACCTTGCCGGCACTGCTGGCGGCATTCTTCGCACCGCTGGTGGTGATTGCCGCGGGCAACCTCGACCGGCGCTGGATTCTGTGTGGTTTGCTGGGGCTGCTGGTGATCGCCAACGTTGCCTCGGCGATGGCCACGAGCATGGCCTGGATGCTAGCCGCACGGGTGCTGGTCGGTTTCTGCATGGGTGGCGTCTGGGCCATCGCGGGCGGCCTGGCGGCGCGACTCGTCCCTGGGCGCTCGGTCGGTTTGGCCACCTCGATCATCTTCGGAGGCGTAGCGGCGGCCTCCGTGCTCGGCGTGCCGCTTGGGGCACTGATCGGAGAGTTTGCCGGCTGGCGCTGGGCGTTTGGCAGCATGGCCATACTCAGTGGCGTGGTTCTGTTGATTCACCTGGCTGTGATTCCGTCCCTGCCGGTGCACAGTTCGGTGACCGTTCGCCAGTTCGTCTCACAGTTCGCCAACCGCGGCGTACAGGCCGGGTTGCTGTTGACCCTGTTGCTGGTGGCCGGGCACTTCATGGCATTCACCTTCGTTCGCCCACTGCTGCTGTCCGTGTCAGGTTTCGATCCGCAGTGGATCGGCGCCTTGCTGTTCACATACGGTATCGCCGGCATCTTCGGTAATTTCCTGGCTGGCATCAGTGCGGCGCGGCGCACCGCGCTGACCTTGACCACCATCGCCCTGGGACTGTTACTAACGCCGATCCTGTTCCTGACTGTCGGCGAAACGCCAGTTGGTGGCGCCGTGGTACTGATTGTCTGGGGTCTGGCCTACGGCGGTGTGTCGGTGGGTCTGATGACCTGGATGATGAAAGCCGCGCCGAAGGCCGTAGAGGTCGCCACCGCGCTTTATGTCGGTGTATTCAACGTCGGTATCTCGCTGGGCTCGTGGACCGGCGGACAGACCGTGGATATGCTCGGCTTGCCCACCACCTTGTGGCTGGCCGCCGGCCTTGCCGCGCTCGGGCTGCTACTGGCCTTGGGCATGGGCATGTCTGGGCAGAAGCAGCAAGACCTATCCGTGCAGGCCAACGCCGCAAAATGAAAAATCGTCCCGGGCGGTTCCTCGCCCGGGCATTCCCCCCCTGAACGATCACGCTCCCGCACAAGGTGCAGGCTTGGTCGCACCTGCTTGGGAAGAATGGGTTGTGCTTCACCTGACTGCGCTGTCATGGCGGGCCGTACGGGCGGCCGGTATGTACCCGTGTCAGTTTCTGAATGGCTAGGGAGATGGCCGCAATGAGTGGTACACGGATGTTGATGCGCGTGGCCGGGGCCTGCGTGGCCCTGATCGGCTTGGCAATGCTGACTGGCGGCACCTGGCTGGTGCTGCTCGGTGGCAGTGGCTTCTACCTGGTGGCGGGGCTCCTGCTTGCGGCAGTCGCCACTGGCCTGTGGCGGCAACGCAGCTACGCGTTCGGCGTCGCCATGGCGCTGCTGGTCCTGAGTTTGGCGTGGGCCTGGCGGGAAGTCGGGCTGGACTACTGGCAATTGGTACCGCGCATCTCGATGTTCCTGGTGGTGGCATGCATCGTCGCCACACTCTACCCGCGGCTGGAGGACAGCAAGGGTAGATCCGGTTCGCGCGGTGTGCGTAGGCTGACACTGCCGCTGCTGCTGGCGATGATCGTGGCCGGCACGATCGCAGGTTTTAACCCCCACCCTGGCGTCGCGCCGCTTCCCGGCTTCCAGGAGGCGCTCGCGGCAGCGAGCAGCGACACCGGGGAAAGCGGCAACCCCGACTGGCCACAGTATGGCCAGAATGTGCGTGGCAGCCGCTATTCCGCCTTGAGCGAGATCAACACCTCGAATGTCGCCGACCTGGAAGTGGCCTGGCAATACCGTACCGGCGACGTCCCCAGCGGTGAGGCTGCGTTCCAAGGAACACCAATCAAGCTGGGTGACATGCTGTATGTCTGCACCCCCTACAGCAAAGTGGTGGCGGTCGATGCCGAAACCGGCGAGCAGAAATGGACCTTCGACCCTAAGGTGAAGTCGAAGGAGTGGCAACGCTGCCGCGGCCTTGCCTCCTGGAGCGAACCTGCCGACTCCGTGGTGCAAGCCAACGGGCTTTGCCACACGCGCATCGTGCTCACGACCCTTGATGCGCGGCTGATCACCCTGGACGCTCACAGCGGCGCCGTCTGCCCCAGTTTCGGTAAACAGGGCGAAGTGAACCTGCTCGATGGCCTGAGCGAACGGGCCAAGGACTCCTACTACCCGACCTCGGCACCGCTAGTGGCCGGAGACGTGATCGTCACCGGCGCACGCATGCAGGACTGGGCCGCGAGTGGCGAACCCTCGGGCGTGGTGCGCGGCTGGGACGTACGTAACGGTAAGCTGGTCTGGGCCTGGGACCCCGCCGCGCCGAAACGCGGGCAGCCACTGCCGTCAGGCGAGACCTATCCGGACCAGACCCCGAACTTCTGGGGAACTGCCTCGTACGATCCAGAGCTCGGGCTGATCTATGTTCCCACCGGCAACCAGACACCGGACTTCTGGGGGGGCAATCGCTTGCCGGCGTCCGAAACGTATAACGCCTCGGTGGTTGCCATCGACGTGAAGACGGGTATCGACCGCTGGCACTTCAGGACGGTCAATCATGACCTGCACGACTACGACGTGGCCGCGCAGCCCATACTTCACGATCTCCCCACGGGCAATGGCGACACCACCCCCGTCGTGATCGTGCTGACCAAAACCGGCCAGGTGTTTGTCCTCGACCGGCGTGACGGCCGCCCCGTCTTCCCGATCGAGTCGCGCAGTGTCAGCGCCGAAGGCGCTCCCCCTGGCCAGCACCCGGCGCCGGTACAGCCGTACTCCAGCGTATCGCTCGGGTATACGCCACTGACCGAGCAAAGCATGTGGGGCATGACGGCCCTAGACCAGCTGTATTGCCGCATCCAGTTCAAGCGCATGCACTACGTCGGCGATTTCACGCCGCTCAGTACCCGCCGGACACTCATGTACCCCGGTTACTACGGAGGCATCAACTGGGGCGGTGGTGCGATCGACGAGGCTTCTGGCCTGCTGGTGGTCAATGACATCCGCATCGCCCACTGGGCGCAGTTCATCAAGCATGAGCAAGCATTGGCTGCCGGCTACAACCCAACAGGGGCTTCGGGCAACTATGCCGAGCAGCGCGGCGCGCCGTTCGGCGTCATCCACGGCATGTTCACCTCGCCGCTCGGCGTGCCGTGCATCGCGCCCCCCTACGGCACCCTGACCGCAATCGATCTCAAGTCGGGACAGATCGCCTGGCAAGTCCCCATGGGCAGCACCGAGGACACGCCGCTGCCCGGCGGCATTTCCGGCCTGCCGATGCCGATTGGCATGCCGACGATGGGCGGGCCGCTGGTGACCCAAGGTGGCCTGGTGTTCTTTTCGGGCTCCATGGACTACTACCTGCGAGCGATGGACAGCCGCACCGGCCAGGTGTTGTGGAAAAGCCGCTTGCCGGTGGGCAGCCAGGCAACCCCCATCAGCTACCAGGGAAGCACGACCGGACGCCAGTACGTTGTAGTCACCGCAGGTGGCGCGCAAGGCCCCGGCAAAACGCGTGGCGACTACGTGATCGCCTACCGACTGCCCTGATCGTTCGCTGGAGCCGGCCATCCGGCTCCTGTTCACCAACCGCCATTCGCTCAGACCGAGAGAACATCCCATGCCCCACGAAATCTTCGAACTTGGCGACATCCAGTTGCAGTCCGGCCGCTGCCTGCGCCAGGCCAAGCTTGCCTACCAGACCTACGGCAAACTCAACGCCGCGAAGGATAACGTCATCGTTTACCCGACCTCTTTCGCCGCCACCCACGACGATACTGCCTGGCTGATTGGCGAAGGTCGAGCGCTGGACCCGAGCAAGTATTTCATCATTGTGCCCGACGCCTTCGGCAATGGTCTGTCGAGTTCGCCCAGCAACACCCCGGAACCGCAGAACGGCAATCGCTTCCCGCACATCACGGTGCACGACAACGTGATCCAGCAACACCGCCTGCTGACCGAAAAGTTCGGCATCAGCCGGGTCCGGCTGGCAATCGGCTGGTCGCTGGGCGGCTCCCAGGCGTTCGAATGGGCGGCGGCTTACCCTGAGCAGGTCGAACGGTTGTTCACCTTCCAAAGCGCAGCGCGAACCTCGCGACACTTCCATGTGTTCTTCGACAGCGTGCGCGCAGCGATCGAGCTCGACCCTGACTTCAAGGAAGGGTTCTACGTACAGCCCCCACATCGCGGCCTGCGCGTGGCGGCAAGGATCTACGCGGGCTGGGGCTTCTCCCAGGCGTTCTATCGCGAACGCCTGGATCAACGGGTGCTCGGTTATGCGTCGATCGAAGACTTCCTGATCGACTTCTGGGAAGGCTGGTTCCTCAAGCGCGACGCCAACAACCTGCTCGCCCAGCTATGGACCGGTCAGCATGCCGACATCAGCGCCAATGCCCGTTACCAGGGCGACATCGACAAAGCGCTGGCGTCGATCAAGGCCCAGACCCTCATCATGCCCTCCTCCAGCGATCTGTATTTCCCGGTGCAAGACGCCGAACTGGAAGCCAGGAGCATCGCCCGGGCTGAATTGCGCGTGCTCGAGTCCGACTGGGGACACGTGGCCGGTGAAGGCCTGAACGACAGGGATACCCAGGCCATCGAGAGGGCCATCGGCGAGCTGCTCGCACGCTGATGCGACCCACCACGGCGCCAGGCTTGCCTCTACAAGCCCGGCACCGGAAAATGCGCGAATCGCGTCAGTGGCGGCAGTTTTTCACCGCCATGTCCCTTCTGAAAAAGGAAATGCCTGATGGCCCGCCGTACCCGTACCGAAATGGAAGAAACCCGCGCCACGCTCCTGGCGGCAGCACGCAAGATGTTCAGTGAGCGCGGGTACGCGCAGACATCGATGGACGACCTGACAGCCCAGGTGCAACTCACCCGGGGAGCGCTGTACCACCACTTCGGCGACAAGCAGGGGCTGTTGGTGGCGGTGGTCGAGCAGTTGGATACGGAGATGGACGCGCGCCTGCGGGCGATTACCGACACCGCGGAAGATCCCTGGGAGGGCTTCTGCAAGCGTTGCCGCGCTTACCTGGAGATGGCAACGGAACCGCCCATCCAGCGAATCGTACTGCGCGACGCCCGCGCAGTTCTGGGAGGGGCATCGCCGGACGCGCAGCGCTATTGCGTGGACTCGATGCAACTGCTGATTGCCAACTTGATCCGCCAGGGGATCGTAGCCCCTGTCAATCCACAAGCACTGGCCGCGCTGATCTATGGCAGCCTGGCTGAGGCGGCCTTCTGGATCGCCGAGACCGACGACGGCATGCCGCGGCTCACCGAAAGCGTGGCCGCGCTAGACCTACTGCTCGCCGGGTTGTTGCTCAAACCACGCGCCTGACCTTTCCCCAGAAGACCCGTTCTCCCCTCTGGCAGCGCTCTTCCCGCCCCCATCCTGCGGTCAAAGCCACTGGGGTTTATACCGTTGAGAAGGGCCTTCAAGGCTCGCAATACGGCAGTCGCCAGCTTTGCCAACGGTTGTGGCGTTACCGCATCCGCCTGAGCGTAAGCCGTCGTGGAAACTGTGTAAGCGTCCGCCCAACTCACCTTGCGTAAGTTAGGCAGGCACCCACTGATGCGGCAGCAACTGCCCGATCTCACTGGCCCGCTGTGTCGGCAGCCGCGCCAGCACATCTTTGAGATAGGCATACGGATCATGCCCATTCATGCGTGCCGACTGGATCAGGCTCATGATTGCAGCCGCCCGTTTACCACTGCGCAGCGACCCGGCAAACAGCCAGTTCGAGCGCCCGAGTGCCCATGGCCGTATCTGGTTCTCGACCTGATTGTTATCGATCGGCACAGCTCCATCGTCCAGGTAGCGCGTCAGCGCTACCCAGCGTTTCAGGCTGTAGTCGAGGGCTTTGCCCGTGGCTGATCCGTTGGGCACCAAGTCGCGCTGGGCCAACATCCAGTCATGCAGTTTTTTGAAGATCGGTACCGCCATTTCCTGACGTATTCGCCAACGATCTTCATCACTCATGTCCCGCGCTTGGCGCTCGACTTCGTACAAGCCGCTGATCGAGTGCAGCGCTTGTTCGGCCAACTGACTTTTGTTCGCAACATGCAGGTCGAAAAACTTGCGACGGGCGTGGGCCATGCAGCCGATTTCAGTGATGCCTTGCTCAAAACCTGCTTTGTAGCCAGCGAAGTCATCGCAGACCAACTTGCCGTTCCAGTCGCCCAGGAAGTTGCGCGCATGTTCGCCTGCACGGCTTGGGCTGAAATCGTAAACCACAGCTTTGAGCGCCGAAAACGGCGTCGTGCTGTAGGCCCAGACATAGGCTCGGTGGGTTTTCTTCTCACCCGGCGCAAGCATTTGCACCGGTGTTTCATCAGCGTGAATCACGCCTTGGTTCAGCACGGCTTCATCCGTACCGTGAATACGGGCGGCCAGCAGCAGAATCAGGACTGCGTCGGAGAGGTTCATGGGGCGGCGACTCGGAGGATCTGGACGAGAGTGTATCGGCGGTAGCAGGGCTTTCTGCAGGCGTCAGCTGGACCAAAGCTCCATTAACCAGCGCCGGGTAGCACGAGTCGTTATGTTCCTTCGCTACTCACGCTTGGGCGATAGCGACTGGCTGATACGGTAAGTCCAGTTCGCCCACACCGCCCTTAAGAAACGTCTGCGGCTACCCCCGCCGAGCTTCCAGAAATTGCCGATAGCGCTACCTTTCGCCCGCCTTTCCAGTCAGAGGGTCGTCTGAGCACATTCGCTCACCACCCTCACACGATCCGGTCTTGTCTGCGGCCGACAAGAACCGGCACAGACAGCACATTACCCGCACAAAAATCCCAGCAACGCTCGCATCACCCGTCCTTCCAAACTCACCGCATCCGTCTCCCCTCGCGCCCCCGCAGCATCAATCATGCCGTGGGCCATCGCCAGCAGGTCTTGCGCGGTCTCCAGTACATCGGCGCAGACCCACGGGGCTGACACAAGGGTCAGCGCCGCTGTCAGTTCGGTATGAATGACGTTGGCTACGCGCTCATGGCGCTCTTGCAGCGGTAAGCGGCGCTCTTCGAAGTCGATGACTCTGGCCAGTTCCGGGCGCCGCAACTGGTGGGCGACGCAGGCCCGAACCAATGCGCGGATGCGTGCCATGGCGTCGTCGTGTTGATGGACGTGCTGGATGTCATTAAGCAACTGAGCCGTTTCGCGTTCGATCAAGGCGACGGTCAGGGCGTCGCGGTTGGGGAAGTATTGGTACAGCGAGCCGATGCTTACGCCGGCGCGCTGCGCCACGGCGTTGGTAGAGCAGGCGGCGGGGCCGTCGGTTTCGAAAATGCGAGCTGCGGCTTCGAGAATGGCGTCAACAGTGTTGGCCGAACGGCGCTGGGCCGGGAGTTTGCGGGGGTTTAAGGGCGGTATTTCGCGGTGTCTGGTCATGATCGGGATGCGAGTTTCAAATATGAGTTATGACTCGTATTCTGGATTGGCTTTCCCCACTCTTCAACTATCAGGAATCATGATCATGGCAACGACATCACTGAGTGTTTTCATGTTGGTCAAGACCACCCAGGAATGGCTGGGGTTTTCAGTCGAGCATCGCTTTGAGCTGATGCGCACGCAGATGGAGCCGATTTTGCAAAAACATGCGGCGCAGGTCTCGATGCGGTTTTTCGACATCGAGTTCTATTCGGCGCGGGTCACCGATCTGTGGTTGTGGGAAACCGACAGTCATCACGCGTATGAACTGCTGGTGGAAGATCTGCGGGAGACGCCGTTCTGGGATCGGTATTTCACCATCGTCGAGATTTTGCCGGGGGTGGAGAATGCCTATGCCAAGAATTATGATCAGGCACCGTTGTTGAGTGCATAGTGCGTAATGGGGTTTCGTGTAGCTGCTGGCAGGCGGTGTCCGGGACCAAACAGTAACGTAAAAGGCTGAAATACTGGCCCCTTCCCCGGCCGCCTCCGAAAGCTGATTGCCATGGCGCTTCGCACGCGAGGCACCATGTTCGGTGACCGCCATGCATCTCTGATAAGCCACATGGAACCGATTGCATCCGATTAGGAACGAGCGTTCTGGCTCGAACCTGGCGTTGGAAAATCAGCCGGGCATCGACTCAAATGGCACATCTCTACGCGCCGAATGTACGAACCTCAGCGGGCGCCAGAAATAGTCAACGGACACTGCCCTTTCAAGGAAATTGAAGATGGCCAATCACTCTACACCTGGAGATGCACGCGTTGCCGTCCTGGTGGATTGCGACAATATTTCACCCGAAGTGCTGGAACACGCTCTCCGTGTCGGCGCTCAGTTTGGCCGTATCGTTTTGATTCGATGCTGAAGAAGCAGGCCGTCAACACTAGAGGCTGACAATGCTTGACTGAGGAGCGCAGAGGCTTGGCTCAAGAGGGCTGAAGGACCCATCCAGTAGAGGCGATCCTCGAAGGCCCACGAATCCTGTCGTGGGCCCCTGTTCCGAGTTAAATGATCAGATCACGTCCAGTTAGCCGCCAGGACCGGCTGCAAAGCTTGTTGCTCGGCAGCACTGAAGGTCATGGTGGCCGGTGCTGCCGGTGCAAACGCTGCCATGGCCTGAACCAGATTCTCCACATCACCCCCTAACAACCGATGCTGGGTGCCGATCATGATGTCGCGAGGTCGCTCCGGAGTATCGGCATACCAGTTGTGCAGCGTGACTTCCTGCTGGCTGCCAATGACCGAGATCTGCAGATCCTGCCCATGATGCTCAAACCACAAGCGCTCGGGGCTGATGTCCTGGCCGAACACCAGTTGCCCCATGCTACCGCTGAACTCAAGATCATTGACCCCATGTCCGACTTGCACGGTTGGCATGCTGCCGCTGACCACAACCTTGTTGTTGCCATCACCCAGCTTCACCTCGGTGAAGGAGCCGCTGTCGGTAATGTCATTGTTGCCGTTGCCGACGGTCAGCTTGCTGATGTTGCCAGCAACGACATTGTTGCCGTTACCCAAGCTGATCTCGGCGCGGCTGCCAGTCACATTCACCTTGTTGTCACCGTTGCCTGCCGTCAGCTTGGCACTCGATGCCTCGACGTTGATGGTCTTGCTCTCATCTCCAACGGTGGCGCTGGCGAAGAAGCCTTTGACCGTCATGACGCTGGAGTCGGTACCCGTTGGTGCAGGTGCCACCGTCGATGGATTGACAGGCGCGGGCACGTCATGAGACGGCAACGCTACTGGATCAACAACCGTCGGTGTGCTCGGCGAACGACCTTTGCTGACCGACTTATACGAGAAGTCGCTATCAGCCACTGAAGGAACCGGATCATCGAACTTGAACCGCGAGTCTGATACGGCTGGGATATCAGGCACAGTGACCCTCGGACGACTTGGGATATCCAGATCACGGTGAGCGATATCAACCACCGGTACATCAGGGATCACAATCGGCCGCGGGCTTGCTACATCCACAGGAGTATGCCCCACCTGATCACGGCCTACCGGCGTAATATCCGGCACTTTCGAAGGTTCGAGCGAACCTGCGCCGCGCTCGGCAAGCAGTTCTTCAATGGTCTTGTGTTCGGGCACCGTGGGAGTCAGGTCGCCCCCCCTTTCAGCCAGAATCTGCTCGATCGTCTTGGTCCCCGGCTGGGTGATATCCGGAATCGTAACCGTTGGCACCGGATCAATCGTCGGCAGTGGTTTGACCACGCTGGGTTGATCGACCACCGGATGCTCGACAGTCGGAGTCTGCGTTCCAGGCACACTGATAGTAGGCTGTTCAGTAGGAGGAACCACCACGGGCCCCACGGGCGCCACCACATCCGGCGCATGCGCGGCAAAGATGAAGTCGGATGCACTGACCTGTGCCACATCCAGCGCATCCAGGTACACCAGGTTCACGTTCGAGCTGGCCCCCTGGCTGCCGGTAATCGCCACGTACACACCATGAATCTGCGTCAGTCCATTGAGGGTCGCGCGGTTCTTGTGCTCGATTGTCAATTGGCTGAAGTCAGTGATGCCCGTCTGGCTCAGGTCGATCTTGTCGATGCCATGGCGGAACCCACGCAGGGCGTTGTTGTAATCCTTGACGCCCGCCTGAGCGGCCACCACGAACACATCCGAGGTCGCACTGTCGTGGCTGTAGATCGTACCGCTCAGCGAAGCGACCATCTTGCCCTGGGCATCATTGCTGTACATCACGCCCTTGGCGCCGCCGTTGAGCACTACGGTACCCAAGCCTTCCTGTGGTTTGACCGCCGTCGCATCGCTGCTGACGTAGGCAGCCGGTGCGACAAAGGTGTCCTGGAACTTGAAGTTCGCCGCGCTCAAGCCTGCCAGCGACTGATTTTTCAGGACGATGCTCTGGCCTTTGGACAGATCGATCCTGACATCGGCACCTTGCTGACTCAGCGCCAAATCGGCGAACTTCTTCCCGACAAAGCCCACCAGGTCGATGATTTCGCCACGGGCCGCCTCGAAGTTGTTGATGACGTCACTGCCACCATCACGACGGTGAACGACGAAGAAGTCCTTGCCCTCGCCACCGGTCAGGGTGTTGTTGCCCCGCCCGCCATCCAGCAAGGCATCGGCCTTGCCAGCAACCAGCACATCATTGCCGTCGCCGGTAACGATGTTCTGAATGTTTGCCGGGTTCTTCACCGTCAGCGCCGCGCCACCAATGCTGGCGACACCGGTCAGCAGGTTGATCGAAGTATCTCCCGACACGGCTGCCGCGTTGAGGGTATTGCGCCCGCCAGCAACGCCATTGACTGCGTCATCCAGCACTGCACGGTTGGCCTGCCCGACCACGGATTTGACGTATTCGTCCGTGTAGAAATAGGTATCGTCCGCAGAGCTCTTGCTGCCGTACAGGCGCAGCGACCACGAGTTGAGCGTGACCGGCAGACCCGACACCGCATCATTCACCTGCAAGGTCCAGTTGCCTGCCGAGCGCTCGCCAAAGTCATGGGTCGACATGAAGGTGTACTTGAACGACCCCGACTGGGTGCTGCCCATGTCGCTCGCACTTGCTCCTGCCATGCCATCCGGCACTTTGCCCTGGCGGTTGAGCAGGATGCTCTGGGTACCGTCTGGGGAGATGAGCTTGAGCGTCAAGTCACCCAGACGACCGACCTGGGCGTCGAAATCAATTTCGACGTGCTCGACATTCAGGCCAGCGTTCATCGCGATGGATGAACTCACTGTGCCGCCTGCGGCAACACTCTTCCCGAGCGCACCACTGGAAGCGCTGTAGACATACTCATTGGCCGCAGTGCTCTGGGTCATCCAGGCCTCTGCCAGGCGTACCGCCGCCCGCGCATCGACTTCGCCAAAACCGTAGTCATTGCTGGTGTGCATGCCCCCGCCGTTCCAGTTATGGGCGGCGTTATCGCTCCATTGGGTGGACGGGTCGTTGATCTTGTTCGCTGACAACGCGAGGATCTGCTGCACATCGCGGTAACCCAGGTTCGGGTTGGCTTCGAGCATCAGCGCGACGATGCCGGAGACGATCGGAGCAGCAAAGCTGGTGCCTTGCATGCTGGTGTAGTCACTGCCGAAGGTCGAACCCCGTTCGGTCTCCAGCATGTGGCTGGTGGACACCACGTTGCTGCCAGGCGCCGACACCAACAGGCTGGCTCCTGGGTTGGAGAACGGCGACGAACCGATCTGCAGGGTCGACAGGTCGCCCTGAGCGTTGATCGCCCCGACTTCCACCGAGAAACGATTGTTGTTGGTCAGGGAGCCTTGGGCATTTCCACCGGTTGCCCGGCTGTTGCCGCCGGCAGCGACAATGATGGTGCCCAGGCCACCACGACCGTTAGCCGCTGCGTACTGGGCATTCATGCTCAGTGCAGTGGCGGTGTTGAGGGAGCCATCCTGAAAGCTGCTGAGGGCGAAATCGTTGGTGAAACCCCAGCTGTTGTTGGCAATGTCAAAGCTGACCATATGCCCCAAGCCGGCAAGGTCGGCGCCGCTGTTAGCCAGGTAATAGCCGCCCAGTGTCGCCCCGTAGGCCACGCCCACGCCGCCGACACCATTCTTGGCAGCCACCATCACACCCGCGACCATGGTGGCGTGGTTGGACACCAGGCCCGGCAAGGTGTTGTTGCTCTTCTGGGTCTGCAGCCAGGCCTGGTCAACATTGGCCGCCAGATCAGGGTGGGTAATGTCGAAGATTTCCGGAGCAGTGGCAAACTGACCACCCGGTTCGAACTGACCGATGCGCACGCCTTTACCGCTGTAGTCGTTCCAGACTGGCAGGATATTGGCATCGCTCAGGTACCATTCCTGGGCGGCCAGCGGATCGAGCGGAACTTCCGGGGTCAGTAGCGTCACACCTGCGCGCATCGGTGCTGTCTTGCCACTGCTCAGGTCCACGACCGAGGCGGACGCATTGCCGGCACTGTCGACGACGCCGTATTTGAAGCTGAGCAGACCGGTGAATTTCGGATCCGGCGTGAACAGCACATCCCCTTGCTGAGTCAGGCTGACGGTACCACCGATCGCGTCGCCGACATTGGCAATCCGCAGGCCGCCCTTGCTGTTGAGCACCTGATCGTTTGCCAGCAGGCTGGCAGCGGAAATCAGGTGCGGCTGGCGCCGGTCGAAGGCCTTGCCATCCTTGTCGAGGCTAAGAACATCAGCCACCGGCATGGCGTTGGGTTGCTCCAGGTCGACCGCCGAGATATCCGAGAAATTCAGCTTCTGGATGTTCTTCAGGGTCACGGTACCGTCGCGCCCTGCCACCTTGTCAGCCACTTCATAGCCGTTGGCGGTGCGGGTGATGCGGTAGTCACCGTGATTGCCGTGCAGCGTCACCAGGTTGATGCCGCCGTCGCCATCGATGGTGGCATTGCCATGACCCACTTCGATGACATCGTTGCCTGCACCACCATAGATGATATCGGCGCCACCACCAGCATGGATGATGCTGCCTCCCGCGGAGGCGTAGATCGTGTCGCCATTAGGGCCAGCGTAGATCACAGCCTTGGCGCTACCGCCGATGATGGTGTTGTGACCGGTGCCGCCGACCAACACGTCGTTGCCACCACCGCCGACTAGCATCGAGTCTCCGGCGCCACCCTTGATGAAAGCGCTGGAGTTACCACCACTGACGATAATGTCGTTGCCACGCCCACCCTGGGCAATGGTCAGGCCGGCCTTGGCCATATTCAACTGCACACCTTTATCACCAACGATGATTGCGGTATCGCGACCGCCATTACCGTGAATGTTGTTTGGATTATCGGATGCGCTGATTACGAAGACATCATCACCCACACCACCGTTGTAGGTGTTACTGCCACCTCCTCCCACCAACCAACTGCCGCCCGCAGCTGCAGTGAGAGTGTCATTGCCACTGCCACCATAGAGGTTGGAAACCCCCTGTTTTGCTGCATCCAGAAACTCGCCGGTAGAACTATTGCTACTGTAAGCTGTAGTCGTGACACCAGCGCTGGTGGAGACCACTTTGGTCCCATTGCCCTGCGTGCTGAATACACTGCTGACCGGGTCACCAATGAAATCGACAGCCAAGGCTTCCTGAGTCTTGCCATTGATGACGAACGTACCGTGAGCCAGAACCTTGTTGCCGTCGCGCACTTCAGCGCCTGCAGAGGTGGAGCGTACGTTGATCTGGGTGATGCCCAACTGATCAAGAGTCTTGAGCTCGCCAGCATCGACCTTGGCATCGTGGCTACCATCGACCCAGACTCGCAATTGACTCCAGATGGGATCGCGCGCATCAATAACCCCATCGCCGTTCTTGTCTTCACTGGCTAAGGCGGCAAAACCGTCCTTGAACGTTGCTTGCCCTGGACCACCATTGCTGCCGGCCTTGCCCTTGTAGTATTCGGAGAACATCTGGCTAACGTCTTTGACCTGACCGCTACCGTCGTCCAGCACCAGCATCCCGGTAGTGCGATCGGCCCAGCCTGTACGCTTGAGGGTACCGCTATGATCCGTGTCAAACAGCACGCCGTCATTCATGTCAGTCATGTGCACGCCGTTACCCGTTAGGTCCAGCAGCAATGGATCGACAAATGTATTGAAGGTAGTCATCGCCGACAACCCATTAAGCGTGACGGCATTGCGCAGGCTGAAGTCCGGTTTGGAGGTATCGAAATTGTCCTGGTAGAACTGGGATAGGTAGTTGTTGGGGCGGGCATTGGGGTCAAGTTGCACTTCACCCGGTCGAATACCACCCGAAGCGAGGCTCCCCATCTGGGTAGATGCGAAGTCGGTTTTGGTAAGGATCCCACCAATAGCGTAAATACTATGCGTCGCGGAGTTTTGGATATAGCCGTTGGCGACGTCCTGCTGAGCCTTGCTTTCACCTTGGACTTGTTGCTGAGGACGCGGCGACGGATCGATACTGATATCGATCAAGTTCTTAGCGGGTGCGGGTTCTGCCGCTTCACTTTTCTCATACAGCCGATAACGATTATCTGCTATATATTGTTGTAAATCCCTCCAAAGCCTCCATTTTGGACTGCTATCCAGCACGGAATCTCTATTGATCGCCCGTTCCAAACCTGCAAAGTTTGACAACATTGAGTTCATGACATTTTTCATGAACTCAAATGTGGTTTCACCCTCGATCTGAATAAAGTCACGCCCCATACCTCCGGGAGGCGGAACCCAATCCATCATAGCACCAGGCCACTGCCAGGATTTCAGCCCCAACTCGTTAACCATTCCATCTGATTCGAGGGTTGTAATGATATCAGCCGACTTGACGCCCCCATTTCCAAGAACGCTGGCAATTGTTTGAGTAGCCAACTTATCAGAGGCGACCTGAAATCTAGCGTCGCTCATTGGCCGTCCCTCCTTGGCCTCCGAGTACTGTATAGACCCCCGCACAATATCAGTAAGAACATTGCTCCGATCATTTGAGTTGATTGCTTTCGCTGTAACCAGCCACGTATCAACTGCTCGCAGGTCAGAAAAAGCTTCTGACCCAACAGAAGCGTCAGCCAACCCCTTGACAACACTATGCATATAATCATATGCAGCCGGGTAGTCTTTTTTATCTGACAAGCGTTTCAGCTCCGCCAGTTGAGCTTCGCTAAACTTCACCAACATACAGAAAATCTCCTTATTCAACCACTACCTTATCCAGCACATCGAGAGCGAAGTCATCCAACGCCTTGATATCCTTAAAATCCCTGGAATACTGATAAAAAACCAAAAACTTTCCCTTATAGACCCGATTGGCTCGAACAGTATTCTCGAAGTCCATCAGATAAACTGAAGCACCGTCTCTCCCTATAAATTTTCGCTCTGGAAACCCGGCAAACTCATAAGTCTCAACGCCATCCTGCGAAACCTTAGGTTCTTTCCCTGATAAATGTCTTTGACCGTCATAACCATCTGGAGAAACATGCTCAAGATAAAAATAAACCGGATACCCACCACCAGCTTTCCCTTCACGCACAACATGAAAGCTTGGGTAATCAACAAAAAACACAATACTACTAGTACCCTTGTAGCGAACAGCACGACACTCATCAGGATTCATACGTAACCGATAGAACCCAGAACCATACTTATCACTAAAAAATTCACACCCAGCAAAACCCACACCCTCACCTGAAGGATACACCTTCATATATGGATTATCGCCAGACCTTGAAACCATAAAAAAAACAAAAGACAGAGAAGCCACAAGCAAAACCAGAATATATATATTTCTTTTAATCATCCGACACCCCTACCCCAATAAAAGTAACGCCTTAAAAAACAGTCACACCTTAACGACAAGCAGAAAAACTTACTTGAACAACCCCTGATGCATCATAAGCTTTAAGGTCAACTTTCCGACTGCGCGCTTGTGTGCCGGCGATAGAAAAATCTATGTGTAGATTTTTTTCCGACTCCCAATGTACATCCGGGCTCGTTTCCTTTTCAGCAAACGAATCACACTCACCCGAATAGACCAAGTAGTCGGAATGTTTAACAACTTCATCAACACTCAACAAACTGTTAAAAACAAGAACTCTATCAGAGCAAAACGAGGCTATCGCCCCTCCGCCTGACCGCATGACATGCGCAGCAATATATCGCCCATCTGGTGACGGATATTGTTTCACAGACAAATCATCATCTGCGTCATCAACCAGAGAGATCAATGCAATAGCGCTATACTTGAGAACCGCAACAATACCAACCAATATCAGTATTAATTTAACAACTCGCTTCATACATAACATCTTTAAAAATTAGAATTTATTAACGCTCTCGCAAGCTCTCATTTCCATACTGTTGCAATGGACTCAGAAAATAATCGATCACTCGACGCTGATCAGTCTTTACTTCTGCTGTCACCGACATGCCCGGCGACAACATCACATCCTGGCCAGCCACACGCAGGTGGTCGGTTTTCAAACGAATCCGGCTGCTGTAGATCAGCCCGCGCTTCTCGTCTTCAATGGCATCGTTGGACACGCTGACCACCTCACCCTCGACCGTCCCGTACTTGGTAAAAGTGAAGGTTTCGACCTTTACCGTGACAGCCTGGCCGGCGTGCACAAAGCCAATGTCCTTGTTCTCCAGCATTGCCTCGACCTCGACCGGCTGATCCCTGGGCACGATCACCATCAACTGTTGAGCCGGCGTCACCACTCCGCCGACCGTATGCACAGCCAGTTGCTGCACCGTGCCGTCGACCGGTGCGGTCAGTAATGTGCGCGCTTCCTGGTAACGAGCCTTGGCCAGCTCTTGCATGAGGCCAGCCGTTTTCTGGCTGGATGACTGCAGCAGATCGAGCATGGTCCTGCGAGTCTGTGCCACCACCCCTTCACGGCGCTGGCGGGCCTCGCTTTGAGCGGCAGTCGACTGGAGCACTGCGGCCTGCTGCACCTGTAGCTGGCGCTGCAGTTCCAGCCGGGCCTGCTCCTTTTCCAGGTACTCGTGACGCGCCACGTACTGTTGCTGCAGCAGACGCTGATAGTCCTCGGCCAACTGGCTGGCAATGGGGAGCGTTTTCTGCAGACTGGAAACCTGGGCCCTGGCTGACTGAATCTCTGCCCCCCGTTGCTGTATTTCCGCCTCAACCATATCCAGGCTACTGCGATACTCCTGGTACTGCCCCTGCAGCCAACGCTGGGCGGCATGCACCTGCTCGGGATCTGCGGCTTCAATCGTGCCGACCAGGGACGCCGGAGCGCGGTTCAGGTTGATGGCATCCAGCATCGCGGAACTGCGGGCGGTATCGATACGTGTCGCCAACACATCGGCCTGCAAGCGTTTGATATCCGCGTCAGCAGCCGTCGGATCGAGTTCCACCAGCAGTTGCCCAACGGCCACACTTTGCCCGTCGCCCACATGAATGGCCTTGATGACTGCGGTCTCGCTGGGCTGGATCACTTTGCTCTTGCCACTGGGCACAATCTTGCCAGGGGCCACGGCAACCACCTCGATCTTGCCCACACAGGCCCACAGCAGCGCCAAGGCGGCAAACCCCATGATGCCCCAGACAAAAATCCTCGGCGCCGGATGCACGGGCGTGTCTTGTAATTCCAGTGCCGCCGGTAGGAACTGAGCCTCGTGGGGCAAGCGCTGTACGCTGTCCATACGCTTTCGCTGGCGCCAGGACTCACGCCAGGCATGGCGGTAACGCTGCATGAGTGAAGGCGTTTCGCCCATGGAAAATCCATCCTTGAATCCAGAATACGGAGAGCCCCGGCACACTCAGGCTCTGAAGGTGCGGGGTGTTTCATGAAGTTGATTGCGGGGTTGTTCAGCCCTGCTGCAGACGATGCAAACGCGAATAGTGGCCTGCTTGATGGGCGAGCAATTCGGCATGACTGCCCTGCTCGACGATCTGTCCACGATCGACCACCAGAATGCGGTGGGCATCTCGCACCGCCGACAAGCGATGGGCAATAATGATCACCGTGCGCCCCGCACAGATACTCTGCATGTTCTGCTGGATCACCCGCTCGGACTCATAGTCCAAGGCGCTGGTAGCCTCGTCGAAGATCAGAATCCGCGGATTGCCGATCAAGGCGCGTGCAATGGCAATACGTTGGCGCTGACCACCGGAGAGCGAGGTACCGTGTTCGCCGACCATGGTGTCGTAGCCCTCGGGCAACTCCAGGATGAACTCATGGGCCCCCGCCATGCTGGCCGCCTGCATCACGGCGTCGAGTGGCGCACCAGGATCGCTCAAGGCAATGTTTTCCCGGATGCTTCGGTTAAAGAGCATGTTGTCCTGCAACACCACACCGATCTGTCGACGCAGGGAGGACACATCCGCCAGTGCCAGGTCCATACCATCCACCAGCACTCGACCCCGCTCGGGGACATACAGCCGCTGGAGCAATCGTGTCAGGGTGCTTTTCCCGGAACCGGAGCGCCCGACGATACCGATCACCTCGCCGGCGGCAATCTGCAGGTTAATGCCGCGCAGAATTTCCGAACCGTCGGCGCGATACCGAAAGTGCACCTGATCGAATTCGACCTGTCCCTTGAGGGGAGGCAACGCACTGCGAGTCGCCTGAGAGAGCTCAGTTCGGGTATTGAGGATATCGCCCAGGCGCTGCACAGACACGCCGGTCTGCTGGAAGCTGGTCCATAACTGCGCCAAGCGCATGATGGGACCACTGACCCTGCCTGCCAGCATGTTGAAGGCGATCAGTTCGCCGACGGACAGTTGCCCGTCGATCACCAGCCGGGCACCCAACCAAAGCGTAGCCACCGTCACCAGTTTGCCGATCAGTGAAGTGCACTCGTTGGCGATTGTCGATAGGGTCTGGGTCTTGAACCCGGCCGCAACATAGGCCGCCATCTGGTTGTCCCACTTGCGGATCGCCTGGGGCTCAACCGCCATGGATTTGACCGTATCGATGCCGTTTACGGTCTCCACCAGAAAGGCCTGGTTCTCGGCGCCACGGGTGAAGCTGTCCTGCAGACGGGCACGCAGCAGCGGAGTGACGAACAGGGAGACCAACACATACAAGGGCAGTGATAGGATCACCACCAGCGTCAGCCAATCGCTGTAGTAGAACATCACCAGGATGAACACCAATGAGAACAGCACATCCAGCAGCAACGTAATGGCGTTGCCGGTCAAGAAGCTGCGAATGTTCTCCAGCTCACGCACCCGGGCCACGGAGTCACCGACCCGACGCGCCTGAAAGTAAGCCAGTGGCAGGTTGATCAGATGCCGGAACAACCGTGCGCCCAGCTCGACATCGATACGGCTGGCGGTATGAGCAAACACATAGCTGCGCAGACCACTCAACGCCGATTCGAACAGCATGATCCCCAACAACCCTGCGGCGATCACATCAAGAGTCGTCAGGCCGTGATGCACCAGGACCTTGTCCATGACCACCTGGAAAAACAGCGGTGTCACCAAGGCAAACAGTTGCAGGACAAAAGAGGCAACCAACACCTCGCCCAGCAATTTTCGATATTTGACGATAGCGGGAATGAACCAGGTGAAGTCAAAGCGTGACGTTTCACCCGACAGGCCAGCGCCGGAACGCAGAAGAACCAGCTCGCCAGTCCAACGCGACGCCAGGTCCTCGAAGGAGATGACCTGAGGTCGCTCTGCCCGTGGGTCCTGGATCAGCGCCTTACCGTTATCCATCTTCGCAATGATGAAAAAACTGCCGTCGCCATCGACAGCAATCGCCGGCAACGGCGTACGGTCCAGGCGAGAAATGGAGGTACTGACAGATTTGGCCTTGAGTCCCAGCTTGCGGGCGGCTAGCAGCAATTCACGTTGCGTAAATAACTGATTCGCTGGTGCGAACTCATGAGCCAATTGCTCGGCGGAAGCGGCCACTGAATGGAACCGCGCCATCATCACCAGACACACGAGACCGGTATCTGGTGTGGGCGAGCTACCGCCCCTTCCTTGATCACTCATAAGCTTCCATGCTGCCGTCGTACTTAAAAAAACCTTCTATCTCAGTAGCTTATATCAATCACGATACATTTAGTATCAATGCGACACCAAGCGTTGGGATTTATTTCACTCAGGCGTATGAATGCGTGATCAAAGCGCCTTACGCTCCTGAGGCGGCAGGAAATCCCGGTCGGCGTCGTAGTCTTTCGTGAGGTACATCGCCAGATCAGTGAGGTCCTTCGGACTCAAAGTCCCCACCACTTGTTTGAGCTTGAGCGTATCGATGATGTAGTCGTAACGCGCGTTGTTGTACTCGCGCACGGCACTGTAGAGCTGACGCTGGGCATTGAGCACATCGGCGGTATTGCGCGACCCCACATCGCGCCCCACCTGGTTGGCCTTGACCGAAGCCTGACCGGAACGAATGGTTTGCCGGCGGGCAATCACCTGTTCGATATCGGAATTGACGGCTCGATGGAGGTTGCGGGTGTTTTGCACCACTTCTCGGCGCCGGTCTTCGCGCTCATCTTCACTCTGGGCCAGTCGTTCAGTCGCTTCGCGCACCTGCGAACGAGTCATGCCCCCCGAATACAGAGGAATGTTCAATTCCAGGCCAATGCTGCCTTGTGTCACGCTGCCTCGATAACCATCCTGCCCGAAGTCAGTGGGGTTGCTGTAGCCAAAGCTGTCGTTATCGCCCTTGCGCCAGGAGGCGACTGCATCGACGGTCGGCGCATAACCGGCCTTACGCTGACTGTTGGTTTTCTCGGCCGCCAGCACCGCATAGTCGCTGGCCTGCAAGGCCAGGTTCTGCCGTACTGCCTTGCGCACCCACTCGTTGGCATCATTGGGCATTGGAAGCTCTACGGGCAATTGATGCTCGATTCCCTCTATCGCCGAGTACTCCTGGCGAGTAAGACGGGACAACGCCTCAAATGCATCGTCAACCTTTCGCTCGGCGAGCTTGCGATTGGCGCTGGCATTGTCATGAGCCGCTTCGGCATCCAGCACATCAGTGATACTCGAGGCACCGTTTTCCAGACGAGCCTTTGCTTGTTGCCGCTGGCGCTCAAGAGCCGCCTCCTCGGCTTTCGAGGCCGCTAGCAGGTCCTGAGCACGCAAGGCTTCGAAGTAGGCCTGCGCCGTTGTCAGGATCAACGCCTGCTCTTTGGCTCCCAATTCAAGCTCGGCCTGATCCGTACTGGCCTGAGCAGCTTCCAATTGGAACCAACGATCGACCCGAAACAACGGCTGGTTCAGGTTAGCCTGAAAGACCTTGGTGCTGCGCGTACGCGCCATGCCAGGCTCATCTCGCTGCAGCCGCACGGACTCCACCGTGCTGCCCGCATTGAGGGTGGGCAGTAAACCGGCCCGCGCTTGAGGAACGCTCTCGCGCCGAGCCTGATAATCGTGGCGCGCAGCAGAAAGCTGGGCGTCATGCTCAACGGCCTGGCGGTAGACCTGAAGCAGATCGGCACGGTTGGAAGAGACATCGGCGACAGCCAGGCTTGTCATCACTGCCAGGATGAGCAGTGATGAAAGATAGTGCGGGGAGAGAGTCATAACAATCCATGTTGCTGCGAGTAAAACGATTCAGGCGTCCTGATCGGGCGCGCATCCTACGCTTGACTCAAATGTCTCACAAGCTTCAGCTGCACCCGACTAGAGGCGACTCGCCGCGTTCCCTGCCCCGCCCCGACCTGACAGAAGAGAAACTGGCGAGAGGGCCCTCTGTGCTTCATCGGCTCACAGCGTAGCGGTACTTCTACACGTGCAAATTACAGCATCGCCTGACGGCCATAACGGAACCCGTTCTACGCCGCTTGCAGGTTAGGACTTGCACTTCATCCTCACTGTTATCCATGAGCGTAGCGATTTCCGGATACTTCTCTCGCAACTGGTCAGCCACCAACCGCCACTGCTGATGACATTCTGCGCAGTTGTCCTGGGCGAAGACCATGCGCAGCAGTGCCGCCACCATCGTTCGCTGGGCGCCTTCGGCTGGTTCTGTTACACCACTTCCTGGGACACGATCCAAGCGTCGCCAAGTGGTTGGGGCCCGCTAAGGCAACTACAGGCGATCGAAAAACGCATCCTTCTCTGAACAGAACACCGCCCTTTGTGACCATTGAAGACTTGCGCGCGCGATCATGGTCGCATGACTATTGAATCGCGTTGAATGTCTGATCAATTGCAATCAAGGCTTGTCAAGCAGCTCATCGAGAATACCCAGCCCAAAGTGACGTTCGAGCGTAACCGCAAAGAACTGCTCGGCGATTTCAGGCAGCTCGGCATACAACTGCAGGGTGCCGTTGAGCAGCTCGTCCTGCACCACCACGGCGGGCAGCAAGGCGATGTCGCCGGAGTCGCGCGCCAGTAGACGCAGCATGGCCATGTCGTCCACCTCGGCACAGATATGCGGGCTGAGGCCGTGGCTGTTGCAGTAGACCTCGAACTGGTTGCGAATATCGCTGCTGCGCCCAGGCACTATCAGGCGGGCCTGCTGCAGATCAGCAGGCAAGGTGAACGGCGCCAGCCCCGTCCGGGGCTGCCCCACCAGGCACACGCTCTGCCGGTCCAGCAGACGGCAGCGCCAGGCCCGTTGGCCATCGCCACTGACTGCCTGGTTGGTCAGCACCACATCCAGTTTGTGTAAGGCCAGCCGGTCCAGCAACTCCTCCAGGCTGCCGGACTCAAGGGTGATGCGCACCTGCGCACGGCCGAGAAAGGGCCGCAGCAGGTTTTCCTGAAAGTTGCGCGACAGGGTCGCCACTGCGCCGATGCGTAAAGGCTGGATATCCTGCTGCGCGCCTTGCAGGGTCATCTGCAATTCGCTGCCCAGGGCAAAGATGCTCTCGGCGTAGTCCAGCACCAGTCGTCCCGCTTCGGTCAGCGTCAGGCTGCGACCGCTGCGAATAAACAGCGCGTGGCCCAGATCGTCTTCCAGCGTCCGGATTTGCGTCGACAGCGCCGATTGCGACACATGCAGCGAGTGGGCGGCGCGCGTCAGGTTGCCTTCCTTGGCCACGGCCCAGAAGTAGTGCAGGTGATGAAAGTTGAGTCGACGCATGCCGAATTCCTAAAAAGAGAACGATCCATTCATATCAATCTATTTTTAATAGATCAACCGCTACGGGAGACTAAGACCACTCGATGGATTAGGAGCTACGCCCGTGCCGATCACCCTTCCCCCCCTGGTCGAACTGTTGCCCTGGCTATATGCCCTGGCGCTGATTCCGGCCAGCCTCTTGCACACTCGCGAACGTTTCTGGTGGCCGGCCCGAGGTGCCGGCTACGTCGGCCTGAGCCTGGTTCTGGCGGCCTGGCTGCAGGCTGCTCTCAACGAACAGAAGGATGATCGACTGGGTCTGGCCATGGCGGGGCTGGTCAGTTTGCTGGCGTTGGTGATCATCGACTATTCCCGGCGCTACCTGGAGGGCGAACCGGGGCAGCGGCGCTATGTGCTGGCCCTGCTCGGTACGCTGGCGGCAGTGGCCACAGTGGTCACCAGCACCAACCTGCTGGTGTTGGTCGGTGCCTGGATTTTCTCCAGCCTGTGTCTGCATCAACTGCTCACGTTTTACCGCGACCGCCCGCAGGCCCTGGTAGTGGCGCACAAGAAATTCCTCGCCAGTCGCCTGGCCGATGTCTGTTTGTTGCTGGCCACCGGGTTGCTGGTGCGTGCCGGCGGTGACAGCAGCATCGCAGTGATTCTCGATGCCGTGCACAGCCGCCTGCAGGCCAGCGGCCAGATTGGCTGGGACCTGCAACTGGCTGCTCTGCTGCTGGCCCTGGCGGTCATCCTCAAGTCGGCGCAGTTGCCGGTGCATGGCTGGCTGATCCAGGTGATGGAGGCACCGACGCCGGTATCCGCGTTGTTGCACGCCGGCTTGGTCAACCTGGGTGGTTTCCTGCTGCTGCGCTTCGCCCCACTGTTTTCTGCCGCCGTACCGGCGCAGAGCCTGCTGGTGCTGGTCGGCGGCCTGACAGCGGTGCTTGCCGCGCTGGTGATGATGACGCGCATCAGCATCAAGGTCCGCCTGGCCTGGTCGACCTGTGCCCAGATGGGCCTGATGCTGCTGGAGTGCGGCCTGGGGCTCTACGAACTGGCCCTGGTGCACCTGCTGGCACACTCGTTATACAAGGCTCATGCCTTCCTCGCCGCTGGCGAGACGGTGACCCAGGCGCGCCAACATGCCCAGCAGCCCGCTGTTGCGCTGCCAGGCCTGGGCGATCTGGTGTGGGCCCTGTTGCTGGCCGGTCTGGCGCTGGCGCTGCTGCAGGGCGTGTGGACCTGGCAACTGCCGGCCCATGAGTTGCCTCTGGTGGCCCTGGCCATCCTCGCCATCGGCTTGGCCCCCTGGTGCCTGCGCCGCGGGCAGGTGCTGCAAGGGCTGAGCATGTTCGTTCTGCTGCTGGCGGCCTACCTGCTCTGGCACCAGGCCGCCGCCTGGATCCTGGACACCCCGCCAACGGAAGCACCGCGGCTGCTGACCGGGCTGGCCCTGCTGCTGTTTGTCGGCCTGTACCTGGTACAGGCGCTGATCCTGGCGCGCCCCCAGGGCGCACTGGCGCAGCGCCTGTATCCGCTGGCCTTTGCCGGCTTCTACCTGGATGAGCACTTCACCCGCCTGACCTTCCGTCTGTGGCCAGTGCGTTCGCCCCAGCCCCTGACCTCGACTACTGGAGACCGCCCATGACTGCGCTCGAACACTTCACCAGCCTCGACCGGGATGCTCTGCATGAGGCTGCGCGTCAGGCTTGTGCACGTATCGCCCCCACCTGGCCACTGGACCGCATGATTGCCGTCAACCCGCTGTGGGAGAGGCGCGAACACGCCTGGTCAACCGTCGCCGCAGAGTTCTGGCAACGTGCCGGCAGCTCGCTGACGCTAAGCGCCGCAGACTACCGGAGCGCCTGGCAGGAGGGTCGTATCAGCGAACACCACTTGCAGCAGGCCCTGGCTGAGCAGGCCGAGTCCTGGAACACGCCACAGTTACTGCAGGTCCTGGAGATGCCGCCGGAGGCAAACGCCGGGCTGCCTTTGCTCGAGGACCTGGCCGATCCCGGCATCCCGTTACCGGGTTGGCCGGTGCTGATCACCCAGCAGATTGGCCAGTGTTGCGCCGCCTGGTTTGACCACGAACAGGCCGACTGGCGCCCGCAAGCCAGCGCCGGGCTTTACCAGACCTGGCGCAGCAGCATGCTCGCGGACAGAGGGTTGAGCGTACTCAGTGACTGCCGCGACCTGCACGGGCGCATTGCCGAGCTGCCGTCGCAGCCACACGCGGTGCTTGAGGCCGCGGTGCAGCGACTCGGGCTGAGCGCCGATGACTGGGCGCCGTGGTTCGACTGCCTGTTGCTGCGCAGCCTGGGTTGGGCCTCCTGGTGCGCGTATAAGCGCTGGCAGGCGAACCAGTTGGGAGAGGATGACCAGACGACATTGGAACTGCTGGCTATCCGCGCCGCCTGGGAGTGGCTGGTGGATGATCGCCAGCGTGATGCCCAGAGCCGCTGGCAGCGCTGGCGCTCGGCCTGGCAGACCGGTTTGCAGCAGCCTCCCTCGGCCGTCTGGCAGGCTTTGCAACTGTGGCAGCGGGCCGACGAGCTGGCCTGGCAGGAGCAACTGCAACAGAAACTCTGTCGGGCCGAACCTGCACCACTGCCGCAGGCGCCGCTGGCCAAGCTGTTCTTCTGTATCGATGTGCGCTCCGAGCCCTTGCGTCGGGCCCTGGAACAGGTCTGCCCCGACCTTGAAACCGGTGGTTTCGCCGGTTTCTTCGGCCTGCCCATCGCCTACACCCCGCTGGGCACTGCCGCCACCCGCCCGCAGTTGCCGGGGCTGCTGGCACCGCAGCTGCAGGTCAGCGATGGCAGCGGTGATGCCGCGCTGGATAACCACCTGGCGCAGCGCCGCCAGGCGCGGCTGGCCCGTCAGGGACGCTGGCGTCTGTTCGAACGCCTGCCAGCTTCGACCTTTACCTTGGTCGAGAGTGTCGGCCTGGGTTATGCCGGGGCGCTGCTAGGGCGCACCTGTGGCCTGTCCTCGGGTACGGAAGAAGCACATCGCAGCGGCTGGCGCGCTGCCGAGTGGCAACAGTTGCTCCCTCGATTGCCTGCCCTGTCGCTGACCGAGAAGACTGATCTGGCTGCGCGCATCCTGCGGGCCATGGGGCTCAACGGGCCGATACCGGCGCTGCTGGTGCTGCTCGGGCACGGCAGCCAGAGTGCCAACAATCCCCAGGCAGCCGGGCTCGACTGCGGTGCCTGCTGCGGCCAGAGTGGCGAGATCAATGCCCGCCTGCTGGCCGGCCTGCTCAACGATCGCGAGGTGCGCGCTGAACTGCGCCAGCGTGGGCATGACCTGCCTGCGCACTGCCATGTGCTGGCCGGCCTGCACAACACCACCACCGACGAGGTGCAGGTATTTGCCGACGAGCCCCTGGCAGCCGCCCTGCAGCCCAACTGGCAGCGTCTGCGCCTGGCGCTGGATCAGGCCGCTGCCCTGGTGCGCCAGGAGCGCGCCGCTGGGCTGGGTCTGACGACGATCATGGGGCAGCCGGTCAAATTGCTTGATCGGTTGCGCCAGCGTGCCCGTGACTGGTCGCAGACACGCCCCGAATGGGGCCTGGCCAACAACGCCGCGTTTATCGCCGCGCCGCGCGCGCGTACTCGCGGCGTCGACCTGCAGGGCCGCGCCTTCCTGCACGACTACGAGTGGCAGCAGGATGCCGAGGGCGCGGTGCTGGAGCTGATCATGACCGCGCCCATGGTGGTTGCGCACTGGATCAACCTGCAGTACTTCACCTCGACCACCGACAATACGCGTTTTGGCAGCGGCAATAAGCTGCTGCACAACGTGGTCGGCGGGCATATCGGCGTATTTGAAGGCAATGGCGGCGATCTGCGCATCGGCCTGGCCCGCCAGTCGCTGCACGATGGTCAGCAGTGGAGGCATCGCCCGCTGCGCCTGCATGTGGTGATAGAAGCGCCGCAGGCCATGATCGACCGGGTCATCGAGAAGCACGCCGTGGTGCGCGACCTGGTCCAGCATGGCTGGCTGTACCTGTTGCGCATGGACGGTCAACCCGCCCACCTGGAGCGACGTACCGCGTCAGGCTGGCAACCGCTGCCGGGAGCCTGATCGATAAGGGCCGCGCCTAGACGGCGCGGTTTTCGCACCCCAGCCTGACCAGGCCGCCGGATGCGCGGAGCACAAACGAAAAGCCACCCGTTGATTCAGGCGGCGTTTTTATTCAGCGCTGCAAACGGGCCAGGGGCTGTTGCCGTCGCTGCCGTGTGGGTAAGGTCGAATAGTGACTTCACCAAAAAATACTTGTGAGCACTTGCTGCTCCTGAACGGCAACTATTGGCCCGTAGCTGCCGATCTCGGGCCCCCCTTACAGCCAAAACCGGACATTCGCGACAGGCAGAAAACGACCAGAGTTTTCCCGTCACAACAGGTCGCAGATGGCCCAAAGCGCTGATCGCACATCCACAAAAGGAGGGCATGGTTTTCGCTGTATTCAGCGTCGAGCCGACAGCTGTTGCGGCGCCAAAAATGCATCATGGAAATAATTACGGAACGCCTGCATCGCCGGGCTGAATTCGCGCTCGCGATGCCACGCCAATCCGACACTCATCGGTGTCACCTTGTCGGTGACCGTCAGGGTTTCGATGCGTTTTCCTTCCAGTGACCAGGGGCGGTGTACCAAGTCCGAGAGGATTGCCACACCGCTGCCATTGGCAACCATACTGCGCACCGCTTCAACTGAACTGGTCCGCACCCGCACGTTTGGCTGTTGATGCGCATGTTCCCAGTAACGCATGGCGCTTTGTTCGGCTTCGTCGACGGTCAGCAGGATGTAGGGTTCTTTGGCGACGTCGGCGAGGCTGACCGCCGAGCGTTCGCAAAGCGGATGGTGGCTGGGCAGCCATAACCGCCGTTCGGAGTTGAAGAGAATCTCTGAAACGATATCCGGGTGCGTAAGGTTGGCGGTGAGCACCACGGCCATATCAAAACGACCTTCCAGCAAGCCTTGTTCGATGGCTTGCCGCTCCTGCTCATGAACTTCGATGGTCACGTCCGGATGCCAGTGTTCAAGCCGTTGCAGGTGGTGCGGCAGGAAGTAACCGATCACCGTGTAGCTCGCTGCCAAACGCAATAAACCACTGGCGCGGATGTCCGGCAAGGGGCTGTTTAACGCGTCATCGACGCTGCGCAAAATCACGTAGGCCCGATTCAAAAAGTGCCGCCCGGCGTCGGTCAGGCTCATGCCCTGGGCCGAGCGCTGGAACAACAGCGTGCCAAGGATGCTTTCCAGTTCCTTAATCGCTGTGGTCACTGCCGACTGGGAAATATTCAAATGAATCGCGGCTTGAGAGATTTGCCCAATCTCGGCCGTGGCGACGAAATAACGGATTTGACGCAGGGTTAGAGACATGGGCACTCCAAGTGACTTGGTATCTGTTTTTCAGAAGATACCCAATCTGATAATAGATCTTCCCAAGGGGTCAACGAGAATCTAACTTGGCCTGCATGAAGTCACAAGCGTCGGGAGCAAGCGGCATGCAGGTCATAGATTTCAACTCGGACATGGGCGAAGGCTTTGGCCCCTGGACCATCGGCGATGGCGTCGACAATGAACTGATGGGCTTTATCAGTTCGGCCAACATCGCCACCGGTTTTCATGCCGGCGACCCCAGCACCATGCGTCGCACCGTCGAGCAGGCCAAGTGCCTGGGCGTGGCCATCGGCGCGCATCCGGGGTTTCGCGACCTGGTTGGTTTTGGCCGTCGGCACATCAATGCGCCGGCCCAGGAACTGGTTGATGACATGCTCTATCAGTTGGGCGCCTTGCGTGAACTCGCCCGGGTTCAAGGCGTGCCCCTACAACACATCAAACCCCACGGTGCGCTCTACATGCACCTGGCCCGAGACGAAGAGGCCGCCCGTTTGCTGGTGGAGAACCTCCAGCGTCTGGAACCTGAGTTGCTGCTGTATTGCATGCCTGACTCGGTGATCTGGCGGGTTGCCACGGAACTCGGCCAACCGGTGATCCGCGAGTTCTACGCCGACCGCGAATATGACCTCAGCGGCTCCATTGTCTTTACTCGCAACGTGCAGGCTTACGACCCGGACCACGTCGCTGAGCGAGTGCTGCGTGCTTGCCAACAAGGCGTGGTGCGCACCGTCGAGGGCGAAGACCTGGCGATTGAATTCGATTCCATCTGTTTGCACAGCGACACACCGGGTGCCCTGGCATTGGTCGAAGCCACGCGTCATGCACTCAATGGCGCGGGCATAGCGGTCAGAGCACCGCGCTGAGACAAAAAAACACTTGGCAAACAGACGCCAAGGTTTGCTCACCGATTCACTTTTTGCCTGCCTTTCTACAACTATTCCAAGAGGAACAGACATGGCTGAACACACTGTAATCACCCCGTTGCCGGGGACCTTCTACCGCAAAGCCACTCCAGAATCGGCGAACTTCGTCGAGGTCGGCACGCAGGTTAGCACCGACACGGTCATTGGCCTGATCGAGGTCATGAAGCAGTTCTCCGAACTGACCGCCGGGACGGCCGGTCGCCTCAGTGCCTTTTTGGTAGAAGACGGTGATCCGGTGGAGCCGGGTCAAGTCGTCGCAACACTCGACCACGAGTGAGGGTGCGATCATGACCCAAGCCATTCGTAAATTGCTGGTCGCCAACCGTGGCGAGATCGCTGTGCGGATTATCCGCGCGGCCAAAGAAATGGGTATCCCCACCGTTGCTGCGTGCAGCGAGGCAGACGTCGATTCCCAGGCCGCGCGCATGGCCGATGAGGTGCACATTCTTGGCCCGGCCCGTGCCGACAAAAGTTACCTGAACGTCGAGGCCTTACTCGGCGCCTTAAAAGCCACGGGCGCCAACGCGGTGCATCCCGGTTATGGCTTTCTGTCAGAGAACGCCGAATTCGCCGAGGCGGTGGTGGCTGCCGGCGCCATTTTCGTCGGCCCGAGTGCGGAGACGATCCGTCGCATGGGCGATAAAGCCGAGGCAAGACTTACCGCACAAGCCGCTGGCGTGCCGGTGGTACCGGGCTCGCCGGGTGAACTGTTCGACGTTGAGTCGGCGCTCAAGGCTGCTGAATCCGTTGGCTACCCGTTGTTGATCAAAGCTTCGGCCGGTGGTGGCGGGCGCGGTATTCGGCTGGCGGAAAATGCCGAGCAACTGGCTGAAGAGTTTCCCCGCTCCCAACGCGAAGCCCAAGCGGCCTTCGGCAATGGCGCGGTGTACCTGGAGCGGTTTATCAGCAAGGCCCGGCACATCGAAGTGCAGGTATTGGGCGACGGTCAGCACGCGGTGCATTTGTTTGAGCGCGAGTGTTCGCTGCAACGGCGCCGGCAGAAAATTTTTGAAGAAGCGCCGTCGCCAGTCCTCAGCCAACAGCAACGCGAAACCCTCTGTGAAAGCGCCGTGCGCCTGACCGAATCTTTGGGTTACAAGGGCGCCGGTACCCTGGAATATTTGTATGACGACGCCACTGGCGAGTTCTTCTTTATCGAGATGAACACGCGGATTCAGGTGGAGCACCCGGTCAGCGAACTGATCACTGGCATCGACTTGGTCCAGGCCATGTTGCGCATCGCTGGCGGCGAGCCGCTGGGCTTAAGGCAACGTGACATTCGACTCAACGGCGCCGCCCTTCAAATGCGCCTAAACGCTGAAGACCCGGCGCGGGATTTCTTCCCGAGTCCAGGCCTGGTCGAGGCTCTGATCTGGCCGAACGACGAGGGTATTCGCGTCGACACGCATCTGTATCAAGGCTACCGTGTGCCGCCGTACTATGACTCTCTGCTGGCCAAAATGATTATTCACGGTGCGGATCGCGCCGAAGCGCTGGCCCGAGCGCGAATGGCGGTAGCGCACACCACGCTCACCGGCATGGCCAACACCTTGGCGTTGCACGGTGAATTACTGGAACAACCGTGGCTGCACAGCGCCGACTTTCACACCGGCACCCTGGAAATCTGGCTGGCCGAGCGCCGCAGCGGAGGTGAAGCATGAGTACGCCCATCCGCTACAGTTTTGGCGCCGATGAGCATTTGTTTGCAGAAGTCAGCGACAGCATGTCCCTGGACGCCTTTTTCAAAGGCCTGGCCGTCACCCGCGCCGTGGAACGGCTGGCGCTGGATGGCGTGCTCGATATCTGCCTAGCCAACGCGTCATTCCAGATTCGTTTCGATCCAGATCGCATCGCCCCCTGTACCTTGCTCGAAGCGGTAAAAACTGCCGAGGCCGGAGTCGTTGCCGAGCGTACGTTGCAGACGCGTATTATCGAGATACCAGTGCTCTACAACGATCCCTGGACCCACGAAACCCTGATGCGTTTTCGCGACCGCCATCAAGACCCGAACGCCACAGACCTGGAGTACGCCGCACGGATCAACGGTCTGGCCGATGTCGATGCATTCATCGCAGCCCACAGTGGCGCGCCGTGGTTTGTCTCGATGGTCGGCTTCGTTGCGGGGCTGCCGTTCATGTTCCAGATGGTCGAGCGCGAGCATCAGTTGCAGGTGCCCAAGTACCTGCGCCCGCGCACCGACACACCGAAATTGACCCTTGGTCACGGCGGCTGCTTTGGTTGTATTTACTCGGTGCGCGGCGCCGGCGGTTATCAGATGTTTGGCGTCACCCCCGCGCCGATCTACGACCCGCAACAGAACCTCGCGTACCTGAAAGAACACATGGTGTTTTTCCATCCAGGCGACATCGTGCAGTTCAAGCCGATAGACCGTGAAGCCTACGACCAGGCGGTGGCCGAAGTAGAAGCCGGTTGCTTTGACCTGCGGATTCGGCCGGTGGAGTTTTCGCTGGACGCATTCCTCGCCGATCCCGTTGGTTATCCCAAGTCGTTGCAGGAGGTGTTGGCATGATCAAGGTCATCAAACCCGGCCTGGCCACTTCGGTACAGGACTTGGGCCGCGAAGGGTATTACCACTTGGGCATTCCGCCGTCTGGCGCCCTTGATCAATACGCCTTGAGCGCGGCCAATCAATTGGTCGGGAACCCGGCAGGGTTGGCAGCGCTGGAATGCACGCTGCTCGGGCCTGAGTTGGAGTTTCAACAGGATGCATTGGTGGCGGTCAGCGGCGCGCACATGACGCCACGGGTCGATGGTGTGGAAATGCATCACGACACCGCATTCACGGTGAAGGCCGGGCAAGTGCTGCGTTTTGACTTTCCCAAGGCCGGGGCCCGCGCTTATGTGGCGGTGGCCGGTGGAATTGATGTGCCGGTGGTGCTCGGCAGCAGGTCCACCTATGCGCTGGGCGCGCTCGGCGGTTTCCGGGGTCGACGTCTGATCGCGGGCGACGAGTTGCCCGTCGGCATCGCCAGCGGCAAGAGCCGCGCCGGGGCCAGTTTACCCATGGCGCTGCGGCAATCATTAGGTGGCGAAATCACCCTACGGGTGGTGCCCGGTTTGTACTACCACCGCTTGACCGAATCGGCGGCCAAGAGCTTTTTCGCCGAGCCGTGGACCGTCGGTTCGGAAGCCGACCGCATCGGCTATCGCTTCAAGGGCGGCAGCGCGTTGAGCTTTCAGCCCCGGGAGCAACCGTTCGGAGCCGGTTCCGATCCGTCGAACATCGTCGACAGTTGCTACCCGATCGGCTCGATCCAGGTGCCTGCCGGGCTCGAACCCATCGTGCTGCACCGTGATGCGGTGTCCGGTGGCGGCTACGCGATGATAGGCACGGTGATCAGCGCCGACCTCGATTTGATCGGCCAGATGCAGCCCAACCAGAAGGCCCGCTTTATCGCGGTAACCCTCGAAGAGGCGCTGGAAGCGCGACGTTCCTATAAGAAAAAACTCAGTTGCCTGAGCAAACTGTTCCCTTCCTGATTCTGCCCTCCGTTTAGCGCGGGCCATGCCTGACGGTATACCAACGCCGCACCTCGGTGCGGTGATGGCTGCCCGCGCTTCAACCTTTGTCCGGTCTTGGAGTTCACGCATATGGCTGCTTTATCGCAATCGAGTCAAACCGGGCAAGACCCGGCGCATCATCCTGTTCCCACCGAATCGCGCATGGGCCGACTGTCCCTGACCATGGCTTGGTGGGCGGTTTGCAGTGCGATGTTTTACATCGTGGTGGGTGCTTCATTGGCGTTGTCGTTCGGTACGCGCAATGCGCTGATTGGCATGGTTCTGTCGGTGATCAGTTATGGGCTGGTCAACAGCGTGCTCAGCCGCTTTGCGATTCGCAGCGGTTTGTCGGTTGCGCTGTTTTCACGGCTGCTGTTCGGCAGCACCGGGGCGTGCCTGGCGACGTTGATTTTCTTCTCGACCGCGATCTATTACGCAGTGTTTGAAGGTTCGGTGATCGCCGTCGCGCTCAATCACCTGTACCCGGAACTGGTCTATCCGCTTGCGGCATTGGCGGTGGTGCTCTACAGCGTGCCGATGATCCTGGGCAGCGTGCAGCACTGGCTGGACAAGCTCAACGGCGTATTGCTGCCGGTGTACCTCGCTGGTTTGCTGGTGGCGGTGGGGCTATCGATTAGCCGTTATGGCTATCAACCGCAATGGCTGGACTTCGGCCCGGCAACACCCAGTGCATTCGGCTGGTGGAATTGTTTTGTCGCCTACATGGGCGTCTGGGTGTTGATGCTGTTCACCTTCGACTATGCGCGTTTCGGCAAACCTGAAGACGCCGAGTACCATGGGCGCTGGAACTTCGGCATTCCGTTCTACGCGGTGACGTTTCTGCTCAACGGCGCCTCGGGCATTTACCTGGTCAGCAGCATTCCACACGAAGGCGCGCTGAACGAAGTCTCGGTGGTGATGGCGATTTTGCAGTTGATGGGCCTGTGGGGATTACTGTTTGTCTGGGCCACGCAAACACGCATCAACACCGCCAACTATTACTTGGCGACCCTGAACATGCAGGCGTTTTTTGGTCGATTTGGCCTTCGTGGTTCGTACCTGATGTGGGCAGTGACAGTGGGGGTGATCGTCTACGGCCTGATGCTCGCGGACGTGTTTGCCTACATCCTGAAGGCGTTGGCCTATCAGGGGATTTTCGTGGTGGCCTGGGTGGGTGTGGCGTTGGCGCAGATTATCTACGGACGCAGTGACGTGGCAGCGCTCAAGCGGGTGGTCGCGTTTAACCCGGTGGGTTTGACGGCCTGGTTTGGTGCTACCGCATTGGGTCTTGCGTTGATGTTTTCCGGCGGTGGCCTGAGCAGCTTTTCCGCGCCATCTACCGTGATAGTTGCATTTGCCTTGCAAGCAGGCTTATCCCATCGAAGCCGGTTACAGTTACCGTTGGCAGAGTAGAGTTTTGAAGTTGCTCATCCCGTACCCGCCTGCCCTAACAAGGTAGAGCAGGCAATGGGAAGCTCATTACGAGCTCGCTGCTGGGCTTCCGATGATTGCTCTGGCCGACTGCTGCCCTCCACGAAGGGCAGCTTCCGCCCACTCAGCGCCCAACCAGACAACTCCCTTTCCCTTTGGTCCTTCAGTGACACAGGCTAGCCAAGCGTGAGTGCCCCCAGAAGCAAGCGGGCGAGACGCGCTTTCGCACACGAGACGCAACAGCGCTCGACAGCAGTAACCGCATGCGCCCTACACCTGTAGCAGAGCAATACATGCCATTGTTTTCCGGGTCTCGTACAGGTCAGCCCCACCGGAAAACATCTGTTGCAGATGGGGCTTTGACAGCCAGTAGTCGATGTATCCATTGTGTGGGGGCGAACTGCTGACCTTCTCGGCACATGCCAAGTAGCTTGGGATCTGAAGGGCTACGATGCGCCATTGCGTATGATGCCCCCACAGGTCGCCAAGCTTCCAGTGATGCGACCAATCGACTGCCATTGCGGTAGGTGGAGGGACTACTGCTCTGAATTTTTCCCCATACGGGCTTCGCCTGTATGGGCAGGCCCTCCTACTGAAATCTGGAGGTCTAATGAAACACCGTGCACATGCACATGGTAGTCGTCATGAAAGCACTGCAAGGGATTGCATGAAGCGTGCTGTTTACTACATTGAGGTTCTTCAAGTAGGACCATCCGTTGTAACTACCCACGCGGGGAACCTCTCCCCGTCGGGCGAAGTGTTCTCCGCATTCTGTTTCACGAAACCGGAGAATCGCGAAGCCCCGCTGTTGCACCTTCGAGCGTTGATCGCTCCTCTTTGACTTCGTCGGCCCCAGGCCGACTTGCTGATCCGAACGCCGGCCTCCTGTGAGGTTCGATGTTCATCGGCTTTCACTTAATGGGTGTGCTGCAGGTTGGCACACCCACCTAACACTCACTGCCCTGCCCCTGATTTTTCGTCGGGACGACATGGCGGATAGCTCACTTCGCTGCTTGGTCGTACCGGCTGCTGATCGATTTCGCAGTTTGCGTTTCGGGTGCTTTTTCGCCTGCGTCGGTATCTGGCTGCGGCTTTAACCTGACATCCATCCATAGGGACTTCCTTGCCCTATGGGGCGAGGTCCGTCCGCCCCTAGGAGTGCTGCATGCGTATCCGACGGTCAGTGCCGTAGCTTCATTCGATCCACGAACGGTAGAGGTTTACTACACGCGAGCCAGGGTCTATCGGCGAAAGCCCATAGCCTGTGCCGGCGATGATGATCAACGGGTGCTGTCCGGTGTCATTGGGGCATCGGAGATTGCTTGGCAACGCCCCTGTGAAACGACTGCAGAGGTTTGGGCAGTTGAACAGCGGATGGCGGCGCGCTACGAGCAGAAGCACCAGGACTTGGGCCAGGAGGCTTATGAGCCGGCAAGGATTGCCCGGCGGGAAGCCACGGAACTTAAAGGCTTTCTGATTTCACACAGAGGGCGAGTGTTTGCCTTGCAGGCGCTCAACAAGACAAGCGTGACCTGCTGCACCGTTTGACGTTTCACGTTCAATCGCCGTAACCGGGATATCACCTCCCGGTCGGGGCAGATGGTTTCTCTCAATCCTGGAGAAATCAGATGCCCCAAATGAAAAAACAATGCGTTGGCCCTGTGATGGATCACGCCATCGCGTTCACATCAGCGGTATGGACCAAGGTGCTGCTGGACCCGACTGACCGCCGGAGCTTCATGTTCGGTAACCGGCTGTCGTGAGGTGTTCCAGGCAGTGGCCAAGGTACACAACGAGTGCCCCGCAGTGCGGCAGGTTCATTTTGAACTGGACGTGCCTGAGCACAAGGAAGGCTCTGTGGCACTGACGCTGAGGTTTATGGATTCACCTGAAGGAGGGCCGTATCTGCTCCTGTCGCTTCAGGGTGAGCCGGTCGAGGGATGATCGGGCTCAAGCTGTAGCGGTACCTGACTCCAGCCCGGCTCTGCCGGGCTTTTCTTAGTGCCCATTTTTGTCGAACGAGGATAGTCTCAGCGGGCGATGTCTATGATTGAGCCACCAGCTACGGCCGCATCCACCTTCATTAAAGTCCTTGAGAGGACAACTACCGTCGTGCCCTTCAACTGAAAAGAATTTTGCAGGAGCTTGACCAATACTGCGGCCAGTCCATGTGACCATAATACCGAACTGGTACGCCATGCTTGATTTGTATAACCGGGCGATAGGTACTATCTGCCAGCCAAGCAGACGTCTAGGGGTTTGGGTAGTAGAACTTGCACTCGACGCCCTTGGGACCGTCCTCGAATGGGAAACCATTGCAACAGTCAGTTCCGTACGGGCCAACGAAAGTCCCCTCCCGACAAGCGCCGGGAAGCAGCTTGCGCCATCTAGTGCCTTGCTTATTGGGTCCACCGTTGCTCAAGAACTCATAGGCACACGTGTTGGCGCGTTGCCCGGATTTGGGTTTACCCTGGTTGTATTTCTCTTCCCCAATACGGACGCACTGTTCGTACTTGGGCTGATCCAGATCCTGGGCCGCCTTGGCTTGAGCAATCATCTTGACGCATTTAGCGCGGCCTGGGTTGGCGATGCAATTCACGCGACCCTCTAGTGATTGACCGTCCTTCTTCAACTCTTTGCATTTGGCATCCAGATCTGGCTGTGCCGGGGGACTTGCACATGCCTCTCGGAAAAAGGCCGGGGTGAGGTCGAAGGTTTTTTTGGTAGGCCCCCTGCCACGGTAGGTGACTTCAAGGCACTGCTTTCTTCCTGACTCAATGCAAATTTCGCACTTCTCTCCTTCTATGCACTCGCCGCTCTGCGTGCCAGGTAGGTGAGCGAAGTCGGATCCTTTCAGCGCATCGTCAAACACAACGTGCGCATCGCAACCGCCTGGACATGATCGGCCATCATCATAGACGGTCAGACGGATTGTTTCAGCCTGAGCGACACAGAAAAATGGGACGAGGATCAGGCACGCAACTAGGACAAAGGCTCGCATGATTACCTCTATGGTGAATCTATAGTTTTTCGTGATGAGGGAGAGCCTAGTTAGCCTAATGGCTCTTTGCCCAGGTTGCGACAAGCGGCATCCGCAATGGGGTATGAAAGTCGCCCCTTGATCGGAACGTACTCAAGATGAGACTACTTCCGGCCCAGAACTGTCCTTTACGGCGGGGACAATCACTAACGATAACTTCAGGCTGAACTCGGGCGGTCGTAACAAGAAGGTATATGCGCATTGTGTTTCAAAGCGGGTGAGAGTTCCAGAAGACCAAGCCTCCCTCGCCCCAACGTCGGTTGAGAGTCCAACACCTTGGTGAATTCTGAGGATTATGGGGCGGTGAGCAAATCATCGGCGTATTCGCCGCGTCGGCAGAGGTTGTTGACAGGCATCTGCCCCTATGGACTGGAAGCCGGGCCAGACAGGGCGTCGACAACCCTCTTCGTCTACCTAGGTAGTCTTCTCGATTACCATGCCGAAGTTATTGCGCAACATCCATGGGTCGGCCTGGAAGATCTGCAAGGCAGTCTTGATGTTCATCCCGACCAAGTGCGCGGTCATCTTGCGGCCAATGCCACACACCGCCGACACATCGCAGGCCTTGAGCCGCTGCTCCCTACAATGCGATCGCCTCACAGACGTCCGCACACAAACCATGCCATCCGCTTTCACCCTTTCACCAGAACAGGAAAGTGCGCATACTGGCCATCCGACATCAATCTCGCAAGGAATGCCCAATGAAGGTATCGATCAAACTCCGTCTCTCCCTCAAGGAGGATCATTACGACGTCAACCTGGAACTTCCCGGCACCATCCCGACAGCCGAGAGCCCTTTCTTGTTCGGGGTCGACCAGTTCCAACTCAAAGCAAAAAACCCAGACAAACCGGATGAGCCGGACACTATCGACGATAAGACCGTCGATAAGCTGCTGCAGGTTGCGATTGGTACTGGTGGACAGCTCTACGTGGCGGTCAAGCCACCCAAATCGCTGATCCATGCCGCCGGAGTCGACGACGTGGTAAAGAACCTCGAGGTACTGGTTGCCGAAGGTAATTACGATACTGACAAGCACAAGTTCAATTAATAGGACAAATCCTGACCACTTGACCTGACGTCGGCTGCTCCCCTCCTCGCAACAACCAGCCTTCGGACCACTGGCGGCATACGCAATGGACGCAAAAGAGCTGCTCGCAGAGCTGCGAAAAGGATTTCCCGAAGCGCAACGATCGGGCGTACTGAACACCGCGAAACTGCCGGGTACGCCCTGCTCCGCAGTCTTCAAGACGCTCGGCCTGCCTGAGGAGCTGACGCTGCACAGCAAGCAGGGCTGGGTCGAAAGTGACAAAGCCTACGTCGTGCGCGGATACGCCGATAACACGCTGCTGGGCGTAAAAAAGCCCTCGGTGTTTCTGCGCGTGCAACCAAACGACCCAGGGTGCCTAGTGCTACTGGGCATCAACCTGCCGGTGAACTGGCAGTTCACCGCTGCCTTCCCGAACGCCTCCTATCCGATTCTCAACACCCTGGCCTGCCGCAGCCTGCTGGTCGCCAGCGGCAGCATCAGCGCTCCGCTCGGCTGGTTGCAGCAGGTCAGCGAGGTGCGTCCCGCTGACGAGGTGCCTGCGGTGGATGGCAAGCGCCTTGTCGCAGGCCCGGGCGCCAGCCTGTTCGGCTGGGACAGCGACGCCAGCGACCTGATCGGTGTGGACACCCTGTTGACGCTGTTGCGGGAACCCACCCTCAAAGTCGCCATTTCCATGGGGCTGGTGGGCTCGGCACCGGCGAACCCTCTGGATCAAAGCGCTCTGCTGGTCGCCGACAACCTACCAGCTCAGTACCGCAACGATTCCAGCCTGCTGCGGCGCAACGAAACCTGGTGCGGTTTCAACCGCGCAAGTAACAGCATCAGCCAAGCCTACCTGTCGCTGCATGCCGTTGGCGATAAGGGCTGGGATATCTGCCCTGGGCTGATCAACCTCAGCGACGTGCAACTGCGCTTCAGTACCCTGCGCCCACAAAACCGGGACAGTATCCTGTCCTTCGCTTTGCAGGGTGCGTTCACCCTGGGCGGTCTGCCCTTGCTGATCAAGGGACACCTGCCCGGCAAGATCCTCAGTGGCGGGCTCGATCCGGCCCAACCGGCACCGTCGCTGACGACCTTCGTGAATAAACTCTTCAAGTACGATCTTCCAGGGCAGATGACCATCGAGCGCCTGGAGTTCTGGGCCAAGACCAAGGAGTCCAGGTACGGCGCAGCGCTGAGCATCGAGGGGGACTGCCGGTTCGACATCGATCGTGAACGTTTCCTCGCCTTCCATCGCTTGGAAATGAGCATGCAGCGTGACCTGCAAGGTGTCTCGGGACGCCTGGCGGGCGGCTTCAGCATCAATGAAGACAACGAGTTCGATATCGACATCGACCTGGCCAGTGAAACCAAGAAAATCACCGGTGGCTGGACCAACCACGGCAGTCCACCCTCGTTGAATGACCTGCTTCGAGCCTTGCATCTACCGCCGATAGGCGAGTTGCCAGGAGGCCTGCAACTGCACCTGAGCGAGGCCCATTTCACGTTCCAGGATGAGTCCGGCGCGCTGTCTTTCGCCCTTGATTTCAACGCGCAGTTGACCACTACGCAGGACCCCACCGGCAAACGCAGCAGCGAAGCATTGCTGGTGGCCGGGCGCCGGTCGAAGAACGATCCATGGGGGTACCTGTATGCCATGGACCTTGCCCTTAAGCTGGACCTGGGCCTGGATAACATTCCCCTGGCGGGCAAGCTGATACCCGCCGACAGCGACCGCCTCGGCATCGAGCGCGTGCGTCTGATCGCGGCGAGCAAGGTACTGCCACCTATTCCGGCAGACAGCACGCTGGCCGTTCTGTCCGAACAATCGCTCGATGGCGGCCTGTCCCTGGCAGTGGACCTGAAAGTGGGCAGCGAGCCGAGCAAAACCCTGATGGTCCGCTTTGGCGGCCAGGCGAAAACGCCGCAAGTGGCAGGGCCGGCCAAGCCCATCATGCCAGCCACGCCAATCAAACCAGTCCAACCCGCCAAGCCAGTCGCGCAAGCAGAGCCCGAACCGGAACTCCCGGAGGATGAAGAACAACCGAGCGCCGACAAGGTCGCCTGGATCAAGATCCAGCGCGCCCTCGGTCCGTTGCGTCTGCAGCGCATCGGTTTCAGTATGACCGACAAGGGTGCCGTTGCCGTGTTGCTTGATGCCGGCCTCGACACCCGTGGGCTGAGCATCATGCTCAGCGGGCTGCAAGCGAATATCCCACTGTTGGGTGGCGCCAGCGCGCCAACATTCGACCTGGCCGGGCTAGCCGTGCAATACCGCAGCTCGGAGCTGAGCATCGGCGGCGCTCTGAGTCGCTTCGGCACTCGTGAACAGCCGACCTACTCTGGCCAACTGGCGGTCAGCGCTGGGCGCTTTGGCGCCACGGCCCTGGGCAGCTACACCGAAGTCTACGGGCGCCCGTCGTTCACGGCCTTCACCTTCATCGACGTGCCGCTAGGCGGCCCACCGTGCTTCTTCGTGACCGGCCTTGCCGCCGGGGTCGGCTTCAACCGTACGCTACGCCTGCCCGAGGTGGACAAGGTCGGGCAATTCCCACTGATCCAGGCGGCGATGGGAACATTCACCGAACAGCAGGCAATGGACAGCCTCAACAAGTGCATGGAGCCCGCAGCCGATCAGGACTGGTTCGCTGCCGGCGTACGCTTCAGTTCGTTCAAGATGATCGAAAGCTTCGCCTTGCTGACGCTGTCCTTTGGGGCCCGCAGCGAAGTCGCCCTGCTCGGCCAGAGCACCCTGAGCCTGCCCCCCTCCACGTCGAAGAAACGGGCGTTGACGGTGGTGTACGCCGAGCTGCTGCTCAAGGCCAGTCTGCAACTGGAGGAAGGTTTGCTGGCCGTTAACGCGCAGCTGTCGTCCACCTCCTGGGTGTTCAGTCGCGATGCGCGGCTGACCGGCGGCTTCGCCTTCTACCTGTGGTTCGGCAACAGCCCCTATGCCGGTGACTTCGTCGTCACCCTGGGCGGCTACCACCCACAGTTCAAGGTACCGGCGCACTACCCGCAGGTCCCACGCCTGGGCCTGAATTGGCGGGTCTCGGACAAGCTGACGATCAAGGGCGAACTCTACTTCGCGCTGACGCCCTCGGTGATCATGGCCGGTGGCCTGCTCGATGCCACCTGGCAGAGCAGTGGCGTACAGGCCTGGTTCCAGGTACAGACCCACTTCCTGATCCGCTTCAAGCCATTCTCCTATCGGATCAGTGCCACAGTCAGTATCGGGGTCTCGGTCAAGGTCGATCTGTGGCTGAGCTCCTACACCCTCAATGCTCGGGTCAACGCCAACCTTGACCTATGGGGTCCGGACTTCGGCGGCCTGGCGCTGGTCGATCTATCGGTGGTGTCCTTCACCATCGACTTTGGCGACCAGAAGCGTCCCAGCGATACGCCCATCGACTGGCAGGAGTTTCGCGAGTCGTTCCTTCCGGGCCCCGCCGAGCTCAAACCCGGCCAGCCACTGCCCACGCAGAGTCCGTTGATCGGTATCAGCGCACCGAGCGGGCTACTAGGCACCGTAGAGCTAAGAGGCAAGTCGTGGTGGAAAGTCGACCCCGCCAATCTGCGCCTGGTGCTGAGCAACCCAATACCGGTGACCGAGGTGAGCGGTCACCTGGCGCCGACACAAGACGACTGGAATCGCAACCTGGGCGTGGCCCCCATGAACAAGCCACAGGGGTCGCTGACCAGTACGTTATCCCTGAGCATCCAGCGCACCGATAATAAGGATGTCGGCAGTTGGAGCAGCCAGGCCCTGCTGGGCAGCGTACCCGCCGGTCTGTGGGGCAACGGCGGCGCCACCCTGCAGGATCCGGCGATGCTTGCCAACGCCCTGATCGGCCTTGATCTGCGCCCCGTGCCGCATGTCGCGCAAGGTAGCCTGAGCGTCCTGGTCAGCCGCCTCCAGGTACCCACGCCGCTACCGCTCACAGTCACCTGCTCGAACAGCAACCCCGACAATGCGTTCTACGAGCCGGGTAACACCCTGGCACAGCTAGGCGAATCCCTGAGCGGTCAGCAGTCGAGCAAAAAGCGCAACGACATCCTTGCCGCCCTGCATCGACAGCACCAGGCCACCGCCACCCGCCTCGACCTGAGCAAGACCGCCAGCGCCGCGCCCGACCTTTTCCGCGCGGCGCCGTACCGGTGCTCACTGGGGGCCGCATGAAACAACACATCCTCCGCTTCGGCGACACCGCCGCCGGCGGTCTTCCAAGGAATCCGTCAGCATGCCGCTGAAACACCCCCAGCGCCCGCTCACCCAGGATCCGGACAAACTGTCCGTGACCTTCATCCCCTACCTGTTGCCGCCGCTGGCCAGCGGCGAATACCGCATCAGTGCCAGCCAGACCGTGAAAGTCGGCAGCGCGAAACCGGTCCCCTTCGAGTCGCTCCAGGACTTCGTGGTCCTGGGAGCACGCTATCGTCTCGATCCGACATTGCTCAACAGCCAGTCACCGTGCAATGGCGCTCGCGGCGATTTCTCCCGGCAACTGCCCCACGTGGTACTGAACGCCGCCACCCTGCCCTGGCAACGCTCGCCCTTCGTCAAGCCGCCTGTCACGGGCGAGGCGCCGCCAAGCTGGCTGGCCGTGCTGTTATTCGATGAAAACGATCCACCTCCGGACCTTCAACCCATGACGATGGCCAATCTGCGTGGGAGCGACAAGGTGTTCTTTCCCCTGTGCAGCATGGAGCCCGGAGAAAAGGACACAGACCCGGTCACAGTGATCGATGTCGATATCGACCTGTTCAACGCCATCGCCCCATCGCTCAACGATTTGCGCTGGAATGCCCATGTGCGTCGTGTCGACCCGCAGGCCAAGGCTAGTCTCGACAACAGCCTGCCGCAGCTCGACTACGCGGTGGTGGTGGGCAATCGTCTGCCCGCCGCCGGGCACTCCTCGGTAGCACACCTGGTGTCGCTGGAGAATTTTGCCCCCTACTTGCCTGGGGACGAAGGTGAGCCGTCCGAGGCGCTGCCGGACGGCACGCGCACCGTCCGCCTGGTGAGCCTGGCCAACTGGACCTTCAATTGCCGCGATGGCCAGCAGAGCTTTGCCCAACTCTTCAAAGCCCTTAAAACCACCGCGCTGTGCATGCCCTGGAACGCTGACAGTGCAACGGACACTGGCAGCGACAAGCTGGTCGAAAATGCCTTCGGCCTCGGCTACAGCGCCATGAACCACACGCTGCGCAACGGCGAGCAGAGCGTGTCCTGGTACCGCGGCCCGTTGCTGCCGGTCAGTACCACCTCCATGCCGAAACCCTCGGCCAGCCATGCCGATGAACTGCTGCGCTACGACCCGGACAGCGGCATGTTCGACGTCAGCTACAGCGCCGCCTGGCAGCTCGGTCGGCTGCTGGCCCTGCAGAACAGCAGTTTCGCCAGCACCCTGTACCGCTGGAAGCTTGGCCACACTCAGCAACAGCTGCAGGACTGGCAAAACAACGATCTGGATTCAGCGCTGGCAGATTTGTCATTGAGCGCAGCGCCGGGGCAAGCCACCGGGAGCCGCGTCGAACGGGTCTTGTTCGACCTGCTTGAGCAGGCCGTCGCTGACCTGACCGAATCCATCATCACAGAGAAAAACTGAACATGGCACGGCAGTTCGGCACACGGATCACCTTGGAGGTGATGGAGCAGCGCTTGCAGGGGATGCCGATCGCACCCAGCCCATCGTCATCGCGGAGCGAGGTGGCCGACAATAAGCTCACCGTGCGCTCGATACGGGGACTGAAGGCAACCCCCGTCGCACCACCGGTTGTCAGTTGGGAAAGCGATGATACCGACGCCAGGCTGATCCGAGACTGGTTGAGCGAGTTGCAGATGCTCAAGGGCGTACCGTTCCACTACCTGGTACCCGACATGGCCATGCTGCCGGATGAATCACTGCGCTTTTTCCAGGTCGACAAGGGCTGGCTCGCCGCCTTGCTCGACGGAGCGTTCAGCATCGGCGGTACCACCATCGATTCGCTCGCCGCGCAGAAAGCCTGTGACTCGCTACGCGCCGCCGCCGAGGGCGCGGTGCAACGTTGCGAGACGCGCCAGGCGCTGCAGGCCGAAGCGGTACCCGAAGCCCAATGCCAGACCGTTGCAACTACAGGTACGCTGAGTGGCTTCCTACTGCGTTCGAACCTGCTGGGTGCCTGGCCGGGCCTGGAGGTCCAGGGTTTCACTGACACCGGAGCGCTGTCCATCGTGCGCATGGAACTGCTGGCGCCAGGCCTGCTGCTGTGCCTGTTCAATGATCGACTGACCCGAGTGCTCTTCAAGCTGCCGGCCGAGGCCAGTCATTTCGGTGTACGCGACGCCGCAAACAAGGGTTTCGACAAGGCCCTGCGCACGCTTGGCAACGACCCGGGCAACCCTACCGAGCTGAAGGCCGAGGTCAGCACACGCAGCAACGGACGCCGGGTCATACCGTTGGCGCGCCTGGCCGCCAGCATGAGCAAAGCGCTGGACGCCCCCCTCGATGCCGCCGGCTTCGCCCTACAGATGGTTGAAGGTGCCGATGCCGTGGCCTTCACCTGGAGCCGGTCATGAGCGATGACATCCTGATCGCCAACATCGATATCGCCGCCCTGGCCGTGGGCCAGGGTGATGTCGATGAGCATGCTCTTGCGCTGCCGGCCATGGCTGATTTCTCGCGCTTGCCCCCCAAGGGCGACCCAGCGCCCTACATCAGTCAGACCGTGCTTGACGGTAGTTCACCCTTTGCCGAGGGTAAGCCGTTGAAGTTCGGTATCCATCTGCACTGGAGCTTGCCGAGGCAACTGACCCGCGGCGGGAGCAAGACCCAGGGCCTGAGGTTTCCCGCGGTGCCGGATCGCTGGCTGGTGACCCGCATACTGCAACAGGATAGCAACACGGTGCAGTTGAAAAGCTGGGTCGTGGAAAGCGACCGCCTCAGCGACACCGGCAACCCCGAGACCCCGACCATCCTCTTCAAGAACAAGAAGAGGCAGCCACAGATGGCCTGGATCGGTCAGGTGTTCGACGCAGAGACCTGGCAGGAAACCCTTGACGCCGATGGGATCCAGCGCGCGCCACGACCATTCACCGCGCTCGGCTATGGCGATCCGTCCTTTGCCGCCTTCTACCCCAATTGCGTTTCGGTATTCGGTTTCCACGACAACCTGGCTGGCGTCGGGAGCAAGATGAACTCCGTGCGGATCAGATACCAGGTCAGTGGGTGGTATGCCCGAGAGACAGAAGATCCGCTGCTCCGGGCAACGGCCAAGACCTTCGCCGACTGGCAGGTGCCACCGGGCAGCCAGCCAAGACGGCTGATCTGCGCCGGCATGCTGGACGGTATCGACTGGAAAGCCAGCGCACGCTATCTCGATACGCCACCGCAACCCTTGAGCGTGACCATCGCCGGCACCTCGCGCGAGGCGCTGTCGGCGCTGCTGGCCAGGGGACCGAAGGCCGACAAGGCCGAGGCCCTGTTCAATGCACTGCAGTTCGGTTGGCTGGCCGATGCAGACACTGACACAGGTTCCGGACGCGAATTCGAGCAACAGGTACATGATGCCGGCTTTTCCACCCTTTCCGGCGGCAACGCATGGAGTGTCGAACGCAAAGACCAACGCCTGGGTAGCGATACGCCGGAACTGCCGGCCGACCAGGCGCTGCTATTGGCTCAACTGAACGACCTGCAGGGCACGCAGAACGAGGATGATCGCAGGCGCCGGGCATTGCAGGCACAACTGTTTCTGGATTGGCAGAAGTACCAGATCCTGCTGCATAGCCCAACACAAAAGACGCCTGACCTGGAGGACATGCGCCGGTGGTTGCTCAGGTGCAGTGCCGACATCACCCAACTGCTGTCCAAGCTGGACGCGCAGCGCGCGGACATCAAGCAACTGGAGCAACAACTGCTGGAGAAACTCGCCGATGTCTTCACGTTGCGCGAAACCACCGGCGCACCGCGTTTCTACCAGCCAACCGAGCCCGTATTACTGCTCGCTGGCAAGGATGCCGTGCCACCTGACCGGCACGCCCCCGATCGTATCAAGGGTGATGATGGCGAATGCCGTCTGGCTCGGCAGATTTGCAGTTTCAGCATCGCAGGCATGGGCTCAGAAGGCCCTTTCAGCCGGAACAGTGACGAACTTTCATTGCTGCAACTGACCGCGCAGTTGCCGGTGACGCCCGTGCTGAAAGCGCTGGTGATGGAGGCGTTCATTCTCAGACAGAACCTGCTGCCAGGGCTGGATAGCCAGTTCATACCTTCACTACTACCAACCTCGACGCATCTGACGATCGAGTTTCAGGGAGTGGAGCCAGGACCAGGTTACTGCCAGACCTGGAGCACACCCTGGCTGCCCTTCCTGCTGCATTACGAAATCGAGCTCTACGCCCTGGGCGGCGACAAGCCCTCGACCGGCTATCCTGTGGATTTCATCCAGAAGCATTTCCGCTTCGGTTTCGACGCCTTCGACCTGGAGTCTTCCAGCAGCACCTTGGGAGCGAAACGCGTTCTCCAGGGCAGCACCCTGCTGGCCGCCGATGCCACCCAGGGACTCGCCCGGGAAATCGAGCGTTACGCCAAGCAGCGCGGAGGCGATAACCAGCCCCTGCGCGACTTGCTGAGTAACATCGAGAACCTGCCCCTGCTCGCGCAAAACCTCACAGGCTTCAACGACGCCTTGCTCATGCAGCGCGCCGCCCTGCAACTGACGGTGGACGATCCGCTGGCATCCCCTGCCCAAACCCGACTGATCAAGGCAGTGCGCGACGCGGTCGGCGGGCGAACCCACTTCACGCCCGTTGCAGACGCCAGTTACACGCCATTGCGCGCGGAATTGCTGCGTGTCAGTCGTTTGCGCCTGGTGGATGTGTTCGGTCGCTTCAAGGACTACTCAACCCCCGACGTTCGGGTCGCCAAGGGCTTGCAGCCTCCACCCGGCTTACGCCAGGACGGCAGTGCCCTGCTCGCTCCCCGCCTTGCCCAGCCTGCGCGCCTGCAGTTCCGCTGGCGCTCCGCCAGCAACCCCAGCAAGGAGAGTGCCGATAGCATCAACAGCGGCCCGGTGCTGGGCTGGGTCATCCCCAATCACCTCGAACGCTCGCTGATGCTGCATGCCGCCAATGGCCGGCCACTGGGAAAATTGGTTCTGGCGGACAACAAGGTGCACTGGAGTTGCGCACCGCTGGGCGGGTTTGCCTATGGCACGCCTCTGGAAACAGTATTCGTCGACCAGCCCGCAGACTTCCTGCACTTTGCACAAGCCCTGTACAACAACACCGACAAGAGTGTATTTGAGGGCTTCCTGGTCCCCGTCGACTTCGCCCTGCGTTACTGCCTGCCGGACCAGTTCGCCGAGACCGCAGAGCACGTGGTGCTGAGCGGACAACCGCTGGTTCTGGCCCGGGCCAGCCTGGCCCTGGAACTGCTCGGCCCACCTGCGCGGAACCAGGCCTGGAGCGCTCTGGCTCAATCCTTGGCGAACCCGGACGCGCTCGACGAAGGAGGCTTGAACAAGATTCGCTTCCCGGTCCGCTTGGGTGCCCTGAACAAGCCGGATGACACACTACTGGGCTACTGGATCAATCCAAAAAATGCCGTGGACTACCGGGATTTCAAGGCCCTCTACCGTGAGGCCGTGTCAGGCGACGACCGTCAGACAGACGACCCTCTGAGCGTCACCGCCGATGGCCGAGTGCAGGATCTGGTCTTGCTCCTCGATCCACGCGGCAGCGTACACGCCAGTTGCGGCATCCTGCCGGCGAAGACCATTGACATTCCGCCCAGGCACTACGCAAGCACACTCGCCTCTCTCGACGTGACCTTCGATTGCCTGCCGGTGCTGACCGGCGGCGACTCTGCAGCCCCCGCTTCGATGGTCCTGCCACGGGTCGCCAGTGGCGAATGGCACTGGATCAGCACCACCGGGAAAGACTGGAACAGCCTGGCACCGAGCGACATCAACGGCGCCAGGGCCAACCTCGACTATGGCCAGCAAGGTATCGCCGAAGGTTGGCTGAGCGTACGGCGCGATGAAACGAAGAAACCCGCCCCTGAAAAATAATGATTTCGCTCAGGGCAACTCTCAAACAGCAGTGGCTCCGATCAAAAACGGCTACTAACCTATGACTGCGAAGGTAAACGAATGGTTAGCAGAGCTACTGTGCATATACCGAAAGGCAGCATTCTGAGAGTGCTGGCCTACTATCGTGGAACCCATGAACCAGGGCGTCTGGACACGCCTCAGGCTGCCAGCTTTTGCAGCTACTAATCTACTAACGCTTGTGCTACCCACCTCCAAAGCCCCCTCCCACATTGAGATCCGTGCCTGGCATGGGCAGTGGCTAATGCCGCACGAACGCGAGCACCCGCTCCAGCATTCGGTCACACGCCTCCAGTTGTGCCACGCTGATAAATTCATCCGGCTTATGCCCCTGCGCCATGCTCCCCGGGCCACACACCACGGTGGGAATGCCGGCCTGATCAAACAGGCCGCCTTCGGTGCCGAAGGCCACGGTACCGAAGTCCCTGGAGCCACTGAACTGCGCCACCCACTCCGCCGCCTGGCTCTCGGCGGATGTGGCCAGGCCCGGATAGCTGGACAGTTCGCTGATGCTGATCGCCGAGTGCGCACTCACGGCCTGCATCGCCGGCAGCAGGCTGCGTTCGGCATAATCGCGCAGCGCGTCTGCCACTTGCCGTGGGTCGTGGGCCGGCAGCGCGCGCACTTCAAAGTCGAAGCTGCACTGTTGCGGGACGATATTCAGTGCCTTGCCGCCGTTGATCACGCCGGTCTGCACCGTGGAAAACGGTGGGTCAAAACGCAGGTCACGCTGCGCCGGGGCCTTGAGTCCGTCGCCGATGCGCACCAGCTCGCTGATCAGGCACGCGGCATATTCGATGGCATTCACCCCCGAAGGCGCATAGGCCGAATGGCACGCCGCACCGTGCACATCGCAGCGCATCGCCAACTTGCCTTTGTGGCCCAGCACCGGTTTGAGTTCGGTGGGCTCGCCGATCACGCACAGCAGCGGTTTGACCGGCTGCGCGTGAAACCGCTCGATCAACGAACGCACACCCAGGCAGCCGACCTCTTCATCATAGGACAGCGCGATATGCACCGGCATGCGCAGCGGCGCTTCCATCAGCGCCGGCACCAGCGCCAGTACGCAGGCGATGTAGCCCTTCATGTCAGCGGTGCCCCGCCCGTAAAGCTTGCCATCCCTTTCCGTGAGTTCGAACGGCGCCACGCTCCAGCGCTGGCCGTCCACCGGCACCACGTCGGTGTGCCCGGACAACACAATGCCCGGCACGTCGGCCGGGCCGAGAGTCGCCAGCAGGTTGGCCTTGCTCTTGTGTTCGTTGAACAGCAGTTCGCAGGCCACACCGTGGCCCTGCAGATAGGTGCGCACACAATCGATCAGGGCCAGGTTGGATTCACGGCTGGTGGTGTCGAAGCGCACCAGTTGCGCCAGCAGCTCACGACTGCTGTTCATCGGTCATCCCCCGGTACTCCATAGCCGGGTGCGATGTGCGGATTGAGCGCGCGGTCGAGGTAATCCTGCAATTGCGGGCGATAGGCCTGCCACAACCGCTCGAGTGCGCCCATCGGGTCTTCATCGACCCAGTCCACGCGCAGGTTGACGATGGGCCAGGGTACGTCGGCGACCACCAGCAGCGCCGCCGAATGCACCGGGCCGGCTTCACCGCCAGCGGCCACACCGGCCTGCAGCGCCGCCAGCAACCGCTCGGCAAGCGGCCCCGATGCCGCTTCGAACGCGCGCACCATGGCCTCGATCACGTCCGCGTTGGCCAACATATTGCCCGCCGCCACGCACTGCTCACCACTGACCGCATGGTGAATACCCAGGGTGTGTGCGCCGCTGAAATGCGCGGTGCGGCCCTGCCGATCCATCACCGTGACCTGGCGATAGTCACCGTGCGCCTGCCCGGCGAACACCGCCGCCAGGGCTTCGCTCGGCCCCATACCCTGCTCCAGCAGATCGAGCACGCCAGGCCCCAGGCTCGGCAACGTGATGTTCTGCGAGGCCACCCCGCCCACGCCGGGGCGCAGCCACGGGCAACGGGCGCCCACGGCGATGCTGGAGGAACTGATCGCAATACCCATCTGACCGGTTTCGGCGCAGCGGGCGACAATGGAAAAGGTCATTGAGCACTCCTCAATCGAGCACCGAAGGGTCGGCGTCGATCATCATTTGTTTCATCTCTTCAAAATGCTGGCGTGAGAAGTCCGCGATGCCTTCCCAGGCCCGCGCGGTTTTCTCCGCCACCTCATCGGACAGCACCCGCAGCGGCTGCCCGGTGGACCAGGCTGTGACGAGGATCTGGCACGCGCGCTCCAGGTTCCAGATATCGTCGAAGGCTTCACCGATGGACGCAGCAGTGACCATCACGCCGTGGTTGCCCATCAGCAAACGGCTCTTGCCATCGAGCAAGCCGGCCAGGCGTGCGCCTTCGGCCTCGGTATCGGCCATGCCGCCATAGAGCTCATCCACCGCGACACGGTTGAAATAGCGTGCGGTGTTCTGGTCGATCGGTGGGATATGGGGCTTCGCCAGACACGCCACTGCCGTGGTGTAGATCGGGTGCAAATGCAGCACCGCGCGGCTCTGCGGCAACAGGCGATGGATCTGCCCGTGGATCGACCAGGCCGTGGCATCGACGTTGGGGTGATCAGCACCGTAGGGATCATCGGCATTCAGCAGCAGCAAGTCACTGGCCCGGATGCGCGAGAAATGCTTCCACTTCGGGTTGAGCAAAAACTGTTTGCCATCGGCCGACACGGCCGCGCTGAAATGGTTGGCCACCGCTTCGTGCATGCCCAGATGGGCGATGATACGAAAGGTCGCCGCCAGGTCGATGCGCGCCTGTTCTTCGTGGGATAACGCCATGAAGCTTACTCCGCAGGACGTGGCCGCAGCGGGCTGCGGCGCACGCAATCAAGGTTACTTGGGCATCAGCGCCGCGATGTCGGCAGCGGTGGGTGCCTGGAAGTTGTATTTCTTGAGCAAGGCCGCGTATTCCGGGGTGGCGCGGTATTTTTCCAGGCCGTCGAGCAAGGCCTGCTTGACCGTGTCATTGCCCTTCTTCACACCGAAGCCGTTGAGCACCGGGTAGATCAGGGTGTCGGACGAAATCACCACGCGGTTGCCGAGCTTGTCGATCACGCCACGGGCCACGGCGGCGTCGGTGATCTGCGCTTCCACCGCATGGGCCAGCAGCGCCTGGGTGGTTTGCGGGTCGGTGCTGTATTCGCTGATCTGGATCGGCTTCAAGCCCTTGGCCACGCAGTACTCGGTCGACAGTTTGTTCATCTGCGCCAGCCACGAAGTGGCGCCCATGGAACCGATCTTGTGGCCGCAGAATTCTTCCGGGGTCTTGGGCTGGAAGGCGCTGCCCTTGAGGGTCAGAATCGACTCGCCGCTTTTGAGGTACGGGATCATGTCGATGACTTTGACCCGCTCGGCGGTGATGTACATCGACGAGTTGATCACATCGAAACGCCCGCCCTGCAGGCCGGTGATCAGGTTGGGAAAGCGCGTGTCGAGGGTCTCGACCTGGCGCCCCATGACCTTGCCCAGGCCCTCCATGAACTCGATATCGAAGCCGGCCGGCTTGTTATTGTCCATGTACTCATAGGGGAAGAAGGTCACGTCGGAACCGGCAACGATCTTGCCGTCCTTCTGGAACGCCGAGGCCGCCAACGAGGTCATTGCAACCGCAGCACCCAGCAGGCACACGGCAAGGGGGCGAACACTGTTACGAAACGCTGTCATGGTCATTACCCGCAAGGTTTTAGGGAAGTTAGGCAGTGGCAGAATCTTGTCCGGCCTGTTGCACGAAGAACGAGGCGCCGCGAGGTTTCTGCGGCAGGCGCAGGTGGTGGGGGGTCGAGCGCACCCAGCCACTCTCCTCGCCGGCCACCAGCAGGCCGGCATGTGCACTGGGCAACGGGTTTTCGCCGAGTGGCAGCGCGTCTTCAGCGGCATACACGCTGATGAACAACGTACGCGGCAGTTCGGTCTCGTTAGGGCTGGAGGCATGCAACAGGCGGGTGTGCATAAAGCACACGGAACCGGCCGGACCGTAGCAGGCCACGGGTTGCCGGCAATGTTCTTCAACGACGCTGTCGTCTACCGAACCGGTGAAGCGCTGATCCTGCCAGTGCGACCACAGCGGCCCCTTGTGGCTGCCGGGGATCACGTGCAGCGGACCGTTTTCCGGGGTCACTTCACTGACCATCAGCAAGGCGGTGACGAGGTCGTCGTTGCTGTGGGGCGTGAACAGAAAGTCCTGGTGCCACTTCACCTGAGTCGCGGTGTGAGGCAGTTTCGAGTTGATCTTGCTGTGATGAAAACGCGTGCCGCCGGCGCCGATCAACTGTGCGGAAATCGCCGCCATGCGCGAGTGCAACGCCACGCGTTCATACGCCGGGGAAATCTCGGTGGGTGAACTCACCCGACGCAACGACGGGTGATCGGGGCGGTGATCGCCTTCCAGGTCGAAGCGCGCGCGGCCGTCCACGGTGGCGCCCCAGCCCTGCTCATGGCGGCGGCTCTCCTCCACCCACTGGTCGAAGTCGTGTTGCAGCGCGGCCACTTCGTCCACAGACAGCACGCCCTCTACCACCAGGAAGCCGTCGCGCTGGAATTGTTCGATGTGTGATTGCTCAATCATGGTGTGTTTCCTGAACGTTAAAGAGATCACGCCAGCGAGACGTCCTTGAGGAACGCCTCCACGCGTGGGTTGTGGCCGCTGCGCAAGGCGTCTGGCGTGTCATCGCAGACCACGCGGCCCTTCTCCATGAACACGATGCGATCGGAGACCTTGAACGCGAAGTTCATCTCGTGGGTGACGATCACCATGGTGATGCCCTCCTCGGCCAGGGCCTCGATCACTTGCAGCACTTCGTTGACTTTTTCCGGGTCCAGCGCCGAGGTGGGTTCGTCGAACAACATGATCTGCGGGCGCATCATCAAGGCGCGGGCGATGGCCACGCGTTGCTGTTGGCCGCCGGACAGTTGATGCGGGTACTTCCAGGCGTGGTCGAGCATGCCCACCTTGTGCAGCAGTGCGTAGGCCTGCTGCCTGAGTTCGTCGGTGCGACCCAGGCGGTGGTATTTGGGCGCCATCAACAGGTTGTCGAGCACACTCAAATGGGGGAACAGGTTGAAGCTCTGGAACACCATGCCGATGTTCAGGCGATGCTCGGCGTGCTCGATGTATTGGGGCTTTTGCGCGCCGACTTTATTCAGGTGAATGAACGGCAGGCCGTTGATATGAATCTCGCCGTTGTCCAGTTGCTCCAGGCCGTTGAGCAGGCGGATCAAGGTGGTCTTGCCCGAACCAGACGGCCCGATCACCGACACCACCTCACCCGGCTGGATCTGCAGGTTGACCGAACCCAGCACCTCGATGTCGTTATAGGCCTTGTGCAACCGCGAGGCTTGCAGCGCCGCCGCACCGTTACTCTCCGGGCGTTGCAAGGCCGTGCGCTGTCGAGTGGCCAGGGCCAGCACCTGGGCATCCGGCACGCGGGACACGTTCCGCTGGTTGACGTCGAGAAAGCGCTCCAGGCGTTTGAGCAAAAAGTCGAATACGGTGACGATGAACACGTAGAAGAACGCCACCGCCGCCATGGTTTCGATCACCAGGAAGTTCTGCGAATACAGGCGCTGGCCGACCATCAGGATTTCGGTCAGCGAGATCACCGATACCAACGAGGTGAGCTTGACGATGGAGATGTATTCGTTGGCCAGGGATGGCAAGGCCACGCGCAATGCCTGGGGGATCACCACGCGCCATTGGGTGCCGAAAAACCTCAGGCCCAGCGCCCGCGCCGCTTCGCCCTGGCCCTTGGGAATCGACAGCAGGCCGCCGCGATGGATCTCGGCCACATAGGCCGTCTCGCAGATCACCATCGCCAGCAGGCCGGACCAGAACGGGTCGGCCAGTACCACCGAAGTGCCCGGCAAGGCCTGGGGCAAGTTGTAGATAAAGATCAGCAGCACCAGCAGCGGCAGACTGCGGAACAACCAGATGTAACCACGGGCCGGTACGCTGAGCAGGCCATGTCTGGATTGCTTGGCCAGCGCCAGCAGAAAGCCCAGGCCGATGCTCAGGATCCAGGTGAGGGTACTGAGCTTGATCACCGTCCACGTCGCGCGCCAGAACTCGACATCGCCCAGCAAACCAAACATGTAATTCCAGTCGAATGTCATCGTCGCTGCGCCTTGCAAAAAATGAAGTGGGTCTGCCTCGATGGGATGAGAGTCGTGGCGGCGGGGTCTTGGGGTCAATTCGTAAAAGCCGGGGCACTGGGTAGGCAGAACCTATGCAGTCCACAAAACACCCAAAAGCCAACGTGATAGGGCGCTTGCTCCCGATGGCAGTGGGTCAGCCGACTGATGGGCAGCCGAAAAATCGCTATCGGGAGCAAGCCCCAACACCTTTTGGTGCATGCGTGAAGGGGCTGCATGGCGCACGCCACTTATTGGTGCGTGCTCAGCTCACATCGCTCAATACCCGCACTGCATGCGGGTCAAAAAAGCTCGGCGGTGCCATGCCAGGGATGTACTGGTCGGAGACAAACATGCGGCAACGCTCGGCAAACGCCGACACCACGCGGGACAACTGGGTGTTGCTCGCCGTGGCGTAACCCAGCTTCATCGGCCGATGCGCACCGGCCAGGCGCAGGCGAATCACCCGTTTGCCGTCCTGGGACATATTCGATTTGGGCCGCGCATTTGCAAACGAATAGCCAATCCCATTGCCGACCATGGCGCGCACCGTTTCGAGGTTGCTGGAGCGCATGATGATGTTCGGGGTGGTGCCTGCCTGCATGAACAGGCTGAGGAAATAGTCGCGACTCCACGGCGTGTCGAGCAGCACCACCGGGTAGGCTTCGAGGTCCTGCATGCTCACCGCCTGCGCGCCGGCCAATGGGTGATACTCGCCCACCATCACATAAGGCGGCAGGTGCGCCAGGGGCTGGAAGTCGATGTCCGGGCTGCTCACCAGGTCATAGGTCAGGGCGATATCCAGCTCGCCACTGCGCAGTTTCTCCAGCAGTTCCTCGTGGTTGCCTTCGGCCTGGGTCAAGCGCACACCCGGGAACGCCCGGCCAAAACCGAACACCAGCTCCGGCGTGATCATCGGCGCCAGCGACTCCAGGCAGCCCACCCGCAAAGGCCCACGCACGGTGTTCAACGACTCCGAGGCGATGGTGTAGAGGTTGCTCATCTGTTCCAGGATCTGCTTGGCTTCCTGCATCACCAGACGCCCCACCGCGGTGAGGGAAATACCCTGGGCGTGGTGGCGGATAAACAACTGGATGCCTAACTCGGCTTCCATATGAGTGATCGCCGCCGAGATCGACGGTGACGACACATGAATGCGTTCAGCGGCCGCACTGATGCTGCCCGCCTCTCCCGAGGCCACGAAATACTCCAGTTGACGCTGAGTAATACGACTGAGCATTACGCCTGCCCCTCAACAATGACTGTAGAGGCAGCGTTGCAGGGTTCGTGCCGGGTCCCAAGCGAACCGATGAGGTGCACGGGCTTCGTTTTTTCCTAAGCACTACCCCGCACAAATGCTGGTTTCGCCGAAACGGAGGCGGTGTGAAGCTGGATTCATCCCGCTCACCACGAGTTGCCCGTTATGCCGACCCACACCCGTATCCGCATGTTCAACACCAAGGAAACCTACCCCAACCAGGCGCTGGACAACGACCTGTGCCAGGCCGTGCGCGCCGGCAATACGATTTATGTGCGTGGCCAGATCGGCACCGACTTCGCCGGCAACCTGGTCGGCCTCGGCGACCCACGGGCTCAGGCCGAACAGGCCATGAAAAACGTCAAGCAACTGCTGGAAGAAGCCGGCTCCGACCTGTCGCACATCGTCAAGACCACCACTTATCTGGTCGACCCGCGCTACCGCGAGCCGGTGTACCAGGAAGTCGGCAAGTGGCTCAAGGGCGTGTTTCCGATCTCCACCGGCCTGGTGATCTCCGGCCTGGGCCAGCCTGAGTGGTTGATGGAGATCGATGTGATTGCCGTGGTACCGGACGACTGGAGTCCCTCATGACCCATCGCGTGTACTTCCTCAACGGGCCCAATGCCAACCTCTACGGCCTGGACAGGCACGGCACCTATGGCAGCGAAAGCTTCGCCAGCATCGAAGCCCGCTGCCAGCGCCACGCCACCGAACTGGGCCTGACCCTGGACTTTCGCCAGAGCAACCACGAAGGCGTGCTGGTGGACTGGATCCAGGAGGCCCGCCTGAACGGCGACGCCCTGGTGATCAACGCCGCCGGCCTCAGCTACAGCTCGGTGCCGATCCTCGACGCGCTGCTGGCCTTCGACGGGCCGATCATCGAAGCACATATGAGCAACCTCTGGAAACGCGAGCCCTTCCGGCATCACTCCTACGTCTCCAGGGCCGCCACCGGTGTGATCGCCGGGCTGGGGGCGTTGGGTTATGAACTGGCGCTGACGGCGGTGGCCCGCCTTCTCGAATGACACACAGGCTGGTGAGCGGAGTGACAAAGCGGCCCAGCGCGGGACCCGCCCGTCCACCACCAGCGATTTGGTTTACCTCAACACGGCGTTCAACAACGCCTTACTCATTTGCAGGAACCGCCCATGTCAGTAGAAACCATCAACACCGTGGTAGTCGGCGCAGGCCAAGCCGGCGTCGCCATGAGCGAACACCTGTCCTTGATGGGCGTGCCGCACATCGTGCTCGAACGCCACCGCATCGCCGAACGCTGGCGCTCCGAGCGCTGGGACTCCCTCGTCGCCAACGGCCCCGCCTGGCACGACCGCTTCCCCGGCATGACCTTCGAAGGCATCGCCCCCGAGGCCTTCCCGCCCAAAGAACGCATGGCCGATTACTTCGAAGCCTACGCCGACAAACTCCAGGCCCCGGTGCGCACCGGCATAGAAGTGCTGCAGGTGGAACGCCATGTGGGCCGCCCCGGTTTCAAAGTCACCACTTCCGAAGGCGTGATCGAAGCCAGCAACGTCGTCGCCGCCACCGGCCCGTTCCAGCGCCCGTTTATCCCAGACATCGTTCCGTCCACGGCGTCCGTGCACCAACTGCACTCGTCGGCCTATAAAAATCCCTCTCAGTTGCCCGAAGGCGCGGTACTGGTCGTCGGCGCCGGCGCCTCCGGCTCACAGATCGCCGAAGAACTGCAAAAAGCCGGCAAAACCGTGTACCTCTCCGTGGGCGAACACTACCGCCCTCCCCGCGCCTACCGTAGCCGCGACTACTGCTGGTGGCTGGGTGCGTTGGGTTTGTGGGACGAAGTCAAAATCCAGCCAAAGAAAAAGCACGTCGCGTTCGCGGTCAGTGGTTACGAAGGCGGCAAGACCGTGGATTTTCGCCGCCTGGCGCACCAGGGCATCACCCTGGTGGGCGCCACCCGGCAATGGAAGGAAGGCGTCATGACCTTTCAACCGGGACTGGCTGAAAACGTGGCCGAAGGGGATCGTGCGTACTTTGAGGTACTGCGTGATGCGGATGCGTATATCGAGAGCAACGGGCTGCCGTTCCCGCAGGAACCGTCCGCGTGGGAGTTGTTGCCCGACCCTGAGTGTCTGCTGAACCCGATCCTGAGCCTGGACTTGGCTGAGGCCGGCGTGACCACCATCCTCTGGGCCACCGGCTTCAAGTTCGATTTCAGCTGGTTGAAGGTCGATGCATTCGATGAGAAAGGCGAGCCCTTCCACAAACGCGGGATCTCGGCGCAAAGCGGCATCTACTTTTTAGGCCTGCCGAACCTGGTGAACCGCGCGTCTTCGTTCATCTATGGGGTGTGGCATGACGCGAAATACGTGGCAGACCATATTGCCTTGCAGAATGCATACATGGACTACAAGAAGTAAACGCAGCCACTCGACGCAGGATTGGCCGCTGGGTCCAGGCGGCCTGCTCTGAATCAGCGTTTTCTTTCGCCAGCTGTGCCTGCCACATCTTCGCACCTAGGCGTTTTCCGAGGACTTTATGAAGTCGATGAAGGCGCGCAGTGGCGATGGCAGATAGCGGCGGCCTGGGTAGTAGAGAAAAGGCCCGGAAAAACTCTGCCACCAAGGCTCCAGCACCGGCTCCAATACACCACTTTCCAGGTGGGGACGTAACCAATCCTCGAACAGGTAGATGATGCCCAGCCCGTCGATGGCGGCTTGCACCGCGAGGTCCACAGCGCCACCGATGCGCACCAGCAGAGGTCCGCCGGGCTCGACACTGATGGTCTCGCCATTGCGCTCATAGTCCCACGGCGGCATCGCACCGCTGGAGAATTTGCCGCGCAGGCAGGCATGCTGAAGCAGCTCGCTCGGGTGCTGCGGACGGCCGCGGGCATTGAGATAGGCCGGTGAAGCAGCCGTTGCAAAACGCTGCAGACGCGGGCCTATGGGCACGGCAATCATGTCCTGTTCCAGGCGTTCGTCGTAACGTATGCCGGCGTCACAGCCCGCCGCCAGCACGTCGACAAAGCTATCCTCGACGATCACCTCCAGACGGATATCGGGATAGGTTTGCAGGAACGGGGTGATGATCGATGGCAGAACCAGCCTTGCGGCGCTCAAGGGGACGTTGAGCTTCAGCGCTCCGTAAGGTCGATCACGAAAGTCGTTGACCACATCAAGCGCGGACTCCACCTCGCCCAGCGCTGGCACAATGCGCTCCATCAACCGCGCCCCTGCCTCGGTGGGCCTCACGCTGCGCGTGGTGCGGTTCAGCAGGCGCACGCCCAGTCCGGCCTCCATACGCCGCACAGCATCACTGAGGCTTGAGGCCGACCTGCCGCTGGCCCTCGCCCCTTCGCGAAAACCACCGGCTTTGACCACCGCCACGAAGGCCAGCAGGTCTTGAATATCCGCCGCCATTGTTCTTTCCCCCGTACAACCCGTACCGATTACATCGAATTATCAGCATAGTGGTCAAGGCCTATAGTGGCCCTCACTCCCCCACTGATTGAGGCAAACGTCATGAACAATGCTCACCGCGCCGGTACGTTTTTACTCGGTGACCAGACCGTTAACCGTCTGGGCTATGGCGCCATGCAGCTCGCAGGCCCGCAAGTATTCGGACCACCCAAGGACCGTGCAGCGGCACTGGCGGTCCTGCGTGCAGCCGTGACCGCCGGGGTGAACCACATCGACACCGCAGACTTCTACGGCCCCCACGTCACCAACCAACTGATCCGAGAAGCATTGCATCCCTATGCCGACGACCTGGTGATCGTCACCAAGGTCGGCGCGGTACGCGGCACCGACGCCTCATGGAATCCGGCACACAGTCCGGCCGAACTGACCCGTGCGGTGCATGAAAACCTGCGTAACCTCGACGTCGAAGTACTGGATGTGGTGAATTACCGTGCCTGGGGCACGATGCATGCCCCTGATGAGTCCTCTATCGAAGAAGGTTTCAGCACCCTGGCCGAGCTACAACGCCAGGGCCTGATCCGTCACCTTGGCCTCAGCAATGTGTCGGCCACGCAAGTAAGGCAGGCGCAGGACATCGCCCCGGTGGTGTGTGTGCAGAACCACTACAACCTCTCCCACCGCAACGACGAAGCGCTCATCAGCGAACTGGCACAACAAGGTATCGCCTACGTACCGTTTTTTCCGCTGGGCGGATTCACTCCACTACAGTCGGCCACCCTGTCCAGCGTGGCGGCACGCCTCGATTCCTCACCCTTGCGCGTGGCACTGGCCTGGCTGCTGCAGCGCGCGCCTAACATTCTGCTGATCCCGGGCACGTCATCGGTAGCGCACCTGCGGGAAAACCTGAGCGCCGGCGAGTTCATCATCTCGAACGATTTGATGAGGGAGTTGGAGGACCTGGCGTAGTACTTCCAGGATGGCTGACTCAGTAGGGCTTGCGGGCCTATTGAGATCAGCTCACTCGCGCACTTCATCAGGGCTCAACGTAATCCAGCAGCCAGTGACACGACACTCTCCACAACGGATCCAGCCGCGTCGTGAAGCTGCGACTCATCATTTCTCGGCACATGCCACATTCCTGCGCTTGGCACTTGAGTCATTGCACTGACTTGATCAGGACGCTTTCCAACCAACGACCCGAACAGGTCAATCAGCTTGGACAAACACGCAAGCCAAGGACATCAGACTCTCTGGGTGGTACCGTATAAACATTCATTCAGCCGGTACAGGGATATGGCTAAAGGCGATAAGGATTGGGTAAAGCGGTCGGCGCAGCCGATGAAGATGGAGCGCATCGAGGCTTTTTTTGGAGGTCATGGGTTTACTCCGCATCGCCATGATACCTACGCCATAGGACGAACACTTGCGGGTATACAAAGCTTCCAGTACCGACGCTCACAGCGCCATAGCTTGCCTGGAAAAACTATCGTCTTGCATCCGGACGAGGTGCATGACGGTAAAGCCGGCACCGAAGCGGGCTTTCATTATCGAATGATCTATATAGAACCTGCTTTGATCCAGCAGGTTCTGGGCGGCAAGCCCTTGCCATTCATCGAGGGTGGTTTATCAAGCGACCTACGGCTTTGTGCCGCTACAAAAGTGCTGCTACAAAACCTGGACTCTGCCATAGAGCCCCTGGAAGAAGATGATGCCATTTATGATCTCGCGCTGGCATTGGATGTAGTGTCCGGTCAACGTGTACGACGCAAGTCGCTTGACTTTGCAGCGGCTGAGCGCGCACGTGCGCTTATTCATGACTCGCTGGATCGTGTGATCACCTTGGAGGAACTATCACAGGCAAGTGGCCGAGACCGCTGGAGCCTGAGCCGCGATTTTCGTGCGCTGTACGGTACGAGTCCCTATCGATATATGACTCAGCGACGGCTTGATCTGGCAAGAGCACTGATGTTGGTCGGCCAATCAATGGCAGAAGCGGCAGTCTGCGCAGGCTTTTTCGATCAAAGTCACATGACTCGTCAATTCATCCAGACCTATGGCGTCTCACCAGGCCGGTGGATGAATAGGCTAGGTCGTACTTGAAGCCGCTTCAGCTCGATACTTGCACAATCATGCAATACGCAGCGCCAATGCCTCCCCTAAAGTCAGGGCTCGACATCTTGACTACTGAGGACGACTCCAATGAATTCCAAGCCTGGCGTGACGACCTGCACCGCGATTAACTTTTCCGAAAAATATGCTTTATTCCACGAGCAATGGGCTCCCAAGGTCATTGCCGAAATGAATGACTATCAGTTCAAGGTAGTGAAAATCGAAGGGGATTTTGTCTGGCATTCCCATGCAGATACCGATGAAGCATTCATCGTCATCGAAGGTGAGCTTCGCATTGACCTTCGGGAGGGGGCCGTTTTGGTAGGACAGGGAGAAATGTATGTCGTACCCAAAGGGGTCGAGCACAAGCCTTACGCTGAGCGAGAGGTCAAGCTGTTACTCATAGAGCCGCGTGGCGTACTGAACACCGGAGATCAGGAAGGAGAAAGAACTGCAATGAACGACGTCTGGATTTAGACTTCTCAGTACGCACCCAGCTCCCGTCATGCTCCCCCTCACCCAAAGCTGCGATCCAGGCACTGGAATTGATTTACCAACCTGGATTTGCCTTCAGCAAAGCGGAAATTCCGCTGTTGAAGATTTGCCAACCACGCGAGTGCACCCCCTTACCTATTCGCCAATGTGCAAAGTCCTAATGGCGCCCCATGCTGCCTATTCCGATAAAGCCGATGTTCATGTTGAAGCCCGAACTGCTGATAATGACTTCAAAGTATGTGGCTATGGTGATTGCTGCGAGACTGCCATTGTTGCAACCTCGTCGTTCATTTTTTCAGGAGGCGAGGCATGGACTGGAGTGACATGCGGATCTTTCTGGCGATTGCCCGCAGCGGCTCGCTGGGTGGCGCCGCCAGGCAGCTGGGGGTCAGTCACCCGACGGTCGGACGGCGCTTGCAGGTGCTTGAGCAAACCAGTGGGCAAGCGTTTTTTCTGCGCACTGCCCAAGGGCTGGTGCTAACGGACAGTGGCGAGAAAATTCTCAGTCTGGCGCAGGACATGGAGCACAGCGCCCTGGCCATCGAGCGTCGTCTGGCGGGGCATGGCGATCAACCGGAAGGCCTGTTGCGCATCTCCTCAGCCGATTGGTTCGCCTGCCATGTGTTGTCGCCGGTCCTCAGCGAACTGGTGCAACGGTATCCGTTGATCGTTCCCGAAGTGATCGCCGGGCATCGGCTGTTCGACCTCGCTCGCCGGGATGCCGACATCGCCTTCCGGATCGTGCCCTTCACCGAACCCGATATCGTCCATCGCAAGCTGACAACCCTACCGTACGGACTCTACACGGCTTTGCAGGCCCCGCCGCCGCCCCCGGACGGCAAGGGCCTGGGCCTGATCCTGATGAACGTCGCCCAATCCCATTACCCGGACGTGCACTGGCTGCAGCAACGCTATCCCCTGGCTCACACCGTGTTCACCAGCAGCAGCCGGACGGTTCAGGCGCAGATGTGCGCCAAGGGGCTTGGCGTTGCCGTATTGCCCCGCGTCCTCGGCGACTCAGTGCCGGGACTGCGACGGCTGGATGAGGACGAGCCACCGCCTGGGCGGGACATCTGGATGGGCTATCACCGGGACATGCGCCAGATGGACCGGCTGCGGGCGCTGGCCGACCTTGCCTCCAGCATGATCGGCGCGGGCTAGCACGTCGAAGCCGCCTCAGGGCGAACGAACAGCCGACGCCTGCGGTACCGACGCTGGCTGCCGCGCTAACGTCAGGCTCACCGCAGCCCCCACGGCCAGGCAGGCGGCGATGCACAGGACAGAGATCGTGAAGGCGTGAGTGAGGCTGGCCGCCGTTGTCTGCTCTCCCAGCAAGGTATAAAAAATGCCGCCGATCAGAGCAACACTCAGCGAGGTACTGATCTGCAACGTTGCACTGGTGATGCCGGCGATCATCCCGGCATACGCCGGTTCGACCCGGCCGGTGACCATGCGCATCAACGTCGGCAAGGCCAGCCCTTGTCCAAAACCGATCAGGAACAGGATGGTCGCGAGGGACGTCAGCGGCGGGGCAAGAGGGATTGGCGTTGCTGACACGAGCCAGCCCAGCCACAGCAATCCGCCGACTTCCAGCCCCATGCCTACCGGGTTCACGTAGTCCCCGAGGACGCGTCTGAGTCGAGGGACCGACAGTGGGCCGAGGAGGAATCCTGCGCCGAACGGCAGAAAAATCAGACCGGCATGCAGTGCGCTCATCTGCAGTGCGCCTTGCACATACATCGAAAACATCAGGAAAAAAACACCGATTGCGTAGAAGCACAGCGCGACCAGTAGCGCTCGGCCCAGGCCCGGCGCTTTCAGTGCGGCCGGGTCGAGGACCGGGGTTGCGCCGGCGCGGCGCAAGCGGATCTCGTATCGCCAAAACACCAGCGCCAGCACCGGGACGGCAGCGAGCGACAGCCACGCCCACCATGGCCATCCCGCTTCGCGGCCTTCAATCAACGGCACGACCAAGGCAGTCAGAGTCAGCATCGATAACGCCGTGCCCACCCAGTCCAGCTTGCTCGCGTGCAGCGCACGGGTCTCCTTGAGCACCGGAATGCCAAACGCAATGACCAGCAATGCGATCGGCAGGTTGACCAGGAATATCGCGCGCCAGCCCATGCCCCATACATCGACCGCAATCAAAACGCCGCCCAGCGCCTGACCGATCACCGACGCCAGTCCAAACACGGCCCCGTACAGGCTCAATGCCAAGGGTCTTTCCGACGCCGGGAAAATCGCCTGCACCGAGGCGAGCGCCTGCGGAGCCATCACCGCGGCGGTCACGCCCTGCAACGCGCGGCCGAGGATCAGCATCCAGGGCGAAGCCGCCAGACCGCACATCAGCGACGCGGCGGCGAAGCCCAGCAGGCCAAGCAAGAACATCCGCCCGCGACCGTACAGATCGCCGAGTCGCCCGCCGGTCATCAGCGTCACGGCATAGAGCGTCGCATAGGAAGAGATCACCCACTGTTCGGCAGAAGCACCTGTCCCCAGATCCTCCTGTATCGAGGGCAGCGCGACGTTAACGATAAAAAAGTCCAGCGGCGGCAGAAACGCACCGACGAGCAAGATGGCGAACATCAACCAGCGCCGGGGTTCGGGCGCTTCGATTTCGATTCGAGACATGACAAGCATCCTGTGTGGAAACTCAGGTTTCCCGATGAGTGAAAGGCCAGGCGTCTGTCGAGCGGGTTGCTCGCCCTCTCGCGCCGGGGCCGATGGATGCCAATTTAGGGGATCACGCGGAGTGTTTCGCCTTACAAAACTGCACGGCCATTGTTCATTCGTGTCAGTGCCGCTGCGCTGCGGTGAACACCACGCCCGACTTTTTCAACAGAATCGGCCAATGGCTGCCGTTCGCTACCGGCTTCCAACTCAGGTATCTATCGCAACCCCTTCGCCTCGAACAACTCGATCAGCCAATCGACAAACACCCTGACCCGCGCGCTCAAGTGACGATTGGGCGAGTAGACGATGTAGATGGGATTGGGCTCCAGCGACCAATCCTGAAGCAGCGGTACCAGCGCCCCGGTCTGAACATGGGGCTCGACCATGAAGCGCAGGCTCTGCAACACACCCAGCCCCGCAACGGCAGCCGCCAGCAAGGCATTGGCATCGTTGACGGCGACAAAGTAGTGGGCATCGATGTTCAGGCGCTCGCCCTCTCGGACGAACTCCACTGGCTGACGGCGGTTGGTGCCGGCGAAGAAGTACCGCACCATCTGATGACCGTTCAACAGGTCGTTGGGGTGCTGCGGCGTGCCGTGTGCCGCCAGGTAGGCCGGTGCCGCGCAGGTGGCAAATTGCAGGCTGCCCAGACGCCTTGCGATCAGCGACGGGTCGGTCAGGCTGCCACCACGGATCACGCAGTCGACCCGGTCGCCCAGGAGGTCGACCGGACGGTCGCTGACGCCGATATCCAGTTGCAACTCAGGATAACGCCGTTGAAATTCCGGCAACGCGGGCAGTATCAGCAGGGTCGCCATGGTCGACCCCATGTCCACGCGCAAGCGTCCGTGGGGGCGCGCCTGGGCACTGGTCAGGTCGGACTCGGCCTCCAGCCATTGATCGACCACCCGCACCATGCGCTCGTAGTAGGCGGTGCCGTCATTGGTCAGCGAGATCCGCCGCGTGGTGCGATTGAGCAGTTTCACCCGCAGATGGCTTTCCAGCGCCTGGATCTGTTTGGTCACGGTATTGCGCGGCAGATTCAGGGTCTGCGCCGCTTTGACGAAACTGCCGGCCTCCACTACCTGGATAAAGGCTTTTACCGATGCGAAGTAGTCCATGCCAGGGCCTCTGAGGCTAACAGCTTCTACTGATTAGCCCTTAAATAGGAACAATGGTGTTCTTTTTAGCTAATTTATCCCGCATAAGCTATCCCATAAATTGACCACACCCAAACGCAGCAACCCACTCCGGGGAGCGCATCGAGGAGGTCAGACAAATGACTCAGCAATTGCAAGGCAAAGTGGCTCTGGTAACTGGCGGTTCCCGTGGTATTGGTGCGGCCATCGCCAAACGTCTCGCCGCCAATGGCGCCCATGTGGCATTCAGCTACGCCAAATCGGCCGAACAGGCCCAACAGATCGTCAACGATATCGAGCGCCACGGCGTGCAAGCAATGGCCATCCAGGCGGATCAGGGCGATACCGCTCAGGTCACCGCGTTGGTTAAACAGGTGCATCAGCACTTCGGGCGTCTGGATATTCTGGTCAACAGTGCCGGCATGTTTGTCACCGGTACGGTGGATGCCACCAACGCCGATATCGCCGCGTTCGATCGCCAGCAGGCGGTAAATGTCGGCGGCGTGGTTACTGCGGTGCGCACGGCTGTGGGCTTGATGAGTGATGGCGGGCGGATTATCTCGCTGGGCACCACAGGCGCCGATCATGTGCCCTTCCCCGGCGCCGCCGATTACATCGCGACCAAGGCTGCCATCGCCGCGTACAGCCGTGGTTGGGCACGTGACCTGGGCCCGCGCAATATCACCGTGAATGTCATCCAGCCGGGCGCCATCAACACCGAGATGAACCCGCAAACCGCCGACCACGCGCCCTTCCTCGCCGGCCTTGCCGCCCTGGGCCGTTACGGCCAGCCCGAGGACATTGCCGCTGCGGTGGCCTTCCTCGCCGGCCCGGATGCCTCGTATATCACCGGCGCCACGCTAAACGTCGATGGCGGTCAGAGCGCCTGACCGGCGCGGGCCGCTGCGCAGTACAGCGGCCCGGCTCTTTCTGCAACTTTCCGTCAATTCTCTTTTATCGCCGAGGCGGTCATGACCCAACGTATCCGTATTTACCAGCAAGGCAGTCCTGAAGTTCTGCAGTACGAACGCTTTACCCAGGAAGCACCGGCACATGGGCAGGTGCAGATTCGCCACCAGGCCATAGGGGTCAACTTTGTCGACACGATGTTCCGCGACGGCACATTCAAGGTGCCACTGCCCTGGAGCATGGGCGTGGAAGCAGCGGGTGTGGTCGAGGCCATTGGTCAGGGCGTCGACACCCTGAAAGTGGGCGACCGCGTGGGTTATTTCTTTGCCCCCGGTGCCTACGCCCAGAGCCGTGTGATCGATGTGGGCGCGTTGATCAAACTGCCTGAAGATATTTCCAGTGAAGAAGCAGCCGGCCTGCTGGCCAAGGGGCTGACGGCCTGGGCATTGCTGAAGCGGGCTCACCCGGTTCGTCCGGGCGAAACCGTGGTGGTGCATGGCGCTTCGGGCGGCGTTGGTTCACTGCTGGCCCGGTGGGCGAAATCCATCGGTGCCACTGTGATTGCAACTGTCGGCTCGGCGGAGAAAGCCGCGATTGTCGAAAGCTGGGGGCTGGACCATGTGCTGCGCGCCGATCAGCCCGGCTTGGCCGAGCGGATCCGCACACTGACTGCGGGTGTCGGCGCCGATGTGGTGTATGAGCTGGTGGGCCGGCAGACACTGGATGCCTCCATCGATGCGCTGCGTACAGGTGGCGCTCTGATTCACGTCGGCAACGCCTCCGGAACGGTGGAAGTCGATGCACAGCGGCTGGCCGCCCGCGCTATCCGCTACAAGCAACCGGCTACGCCACAGTACGTCAATCCACAGAACCAGGATGCCGCAGCTTGCGAGTTGTTCGAACGTTACCGCGAAGGTGCACTGGGGCCGCTAACGCTTACCCGCTATCGGTTTGCCGAGGCCATCGAGGCGCACCAGGCGATTGCCCAGCGCAAGCACAGCGGCTCGATCGTGTTGATACCCTGAGCGTGCCACCCAGCGCGGTGTATCAGTGCCTTGGTCGGCGCCATGGCCATGGGCGATGCATTGGCCGTGACGCCTTTGTCACTTCGCTTGAACAAGCCATGCCTCTGCGCTGCTGCGGTACTCGGCTGTTTTACACTCAAGCTCCACCTAAGCTGCCTATGCGACAGTGAAATAGACGATTTTCTGGATAAGGTTTTGCCGGAAAAGACAAATGTCAGCCGCGCGGCGTCTGCAAGGCGTGGTAGCCGTAATCGGCGCGGGCTTGGCGTAAAGGGACGCCCGCCTCGATAGCTGCACGAATATGCTCTTCGGCCTGGTGGATTTCTTCTGCCACCGCCAGCACTTCGCTCAGAGAAGCCGCCGGAATCACCACCAGACCATCACCATCGCCGCGCAACCAATCATCGGGTTGCACCCGCACGCCGCCCAGCGTCACGGGCTCCTGGACCGCTTCGACACGCACGCGATCCTTGCCGGTGCGCATCCAGTTACCTCGGGAAAAAATCGGGTAGTTGAGCTCCAGCGCACGATCAACGTCGCGACAAATGCCGTCAATCACCGTCCCGGCCAAGTGTTTGCGGGCGGCGGTAGAGGTCAGCAAATCCCCCCACACGGTGGTGTCCAGCCGCGCCTGGTTGTCGATCACCACCACCTGGCCGGCTTCAAGGTCATCGATGTAATCACCGACCGAGCCACCGTCCAGGCCAATAGGACCGTAGCGTAAGGTCCAGGCCTTGCCTGTGAGGTTGAACGTACGGTCCAGGGGCATGATATCGGTGCACTGGCAAACGATTTTCAGACGGTCCATCGCATCGCTGAGGTCGGTGCAACTCAGCGCGCTGAGGCGGGTAAAAATAGAGGTTTGCATGAGGTGGCCTTCTTTGTGTCCTGTGGGTTAACGCCCGATTACGGCGGCACTGAATACGTGGATCTTGTCGACGATCTGGCGTGACGCCGTCCTGATTGCCGTGGTGGTGTTACCAGCGATATGCGGCGTCAGTTGCGCGTTGGGAATGCCGGTCAGGGGCGACTCGAACCGGTCTTTTTCCAGGGCAAAGGTATCGATGGCGACCGCTTTGATATGCCGGGGGAACTGGCTCATGAAATCTGCCAACTGGTGTTCGTCGATGATCCCGCCGCGAGCGGTGTTGATGAGGATTGAACCTTGGCGCATCTGCCGGAACTCGGCAGTGCCGAACAGGTTTCGCGTCAACGTGGTGAGCGGTACATGGATCGAGACGATGTGTGCCTCAGCCAATAACTGCGCAAGGCTTGCTCGTCGTTCAAGCCCAAGGCTGCTCGCTACCGGCTCGGTAAAACGCTCGGACCCGGTGGCGATCACCTTGATACCCAGCGCTGCCGCCTTGCATGCCACCTGCCGGGCAATGTTGCCGGTGCCCACCAGCCCAAGCGTGAGTTCGGTGTATTCGGGGGTAGGTGCCAAGGTGCCTTTTGCCCAGTGGCCGCTGTGCGTTTCGGCGTTGTAGTAATCCAGGTCGCGAGACAAAAACAACGTCTGAGCCACGACGTATTCGGCCACGGCGGCTGCGTTGGAACCCGGCGTGTTGAGTATCGCCACGCCACACTGCTCGCATTCGAGCTGATCAATATGGTTGACCCCGGCGCCCGCCTGAGCGATGGCGCGCAGTGGTGTGGCCAGCGCGGGAGAAGTCGCGGCGCGGATCAGGGTACCGCCGAGGGGGATGTTCAAGCGCGTCTTGAACACACTGTACCCCCCCGCCCGGCTTACGGCGGCTATAAAGGCAGGCTCGTCGTGACAGTTGATCTCGGCATATTCAATGCGTGTGGTGTAGTGCTGCCGGATGCGGTCTTTATCCGCGAAATAGTGCAGGTTGAGGGTGACAGCCAGGCCCAGTTCAAGAAAGCGATCGACTTCCTCAAACAGTAACGGCGGGCTGGGGGCATCGAGTATCAGGGTGGTAAATGCCATACAGTTGATCCTCTTCGAGAGTAGCGCCTGCCGATACCCAGGTTGCCCTGGGTATCGGGGTTGATCACCAGGTGAAATGATGGGCGCTGACGGGATCGACCAGACCTGCATCGGTACTCACGGCCGCGAGGAACCCGCTGTAGAAATCATTCAGTGATGAAGACTGAATGAACGCGGGATTGCTTTTGGCGTAGAGAAGAAACAACCGATAGATTCTCAGGTTCTTTTCCTTGCGGTAGACCTCTGCCTTGAGGCTTGGCCACAGGTTCAGCAAGCTGCCGTCCTTGATTTTCCACGGGTCCGCCGGCTCGGTGCCGGTGGTGGCTTTGTACACGAAGCGCTTACCTTCAATCACTTCCAGGTGCAGGCTGGCAAGCAGCTGTTCGGCCGTACCGACGGCTTCGGTCTGCAAGGCTTCAGCCAGCGCCAGGATGTGTGCTTTCTCCGGAATGCTGCCGGTCAAGGTCAGCCAGGCGAACTTGAGGTCGGTTCGCGTGATGGCATAGGCCATGCCTTTTACGTAGGAGTGAAAGCTCTCATCCTCGTTGAATGCCTTCGACAACTGCGTTGCCGACTCTTGCGCGAACTGCCCGACGCCGATCAGTTCGCTGTGCAGCCCACCGGCCAGCAAGGCACGGGTCCAGGGAATCGCACGAATGGCATCCGGTCGGGACTCGAAAACCTTGATATTGAAGATGCGAGAAGGCGGCCGCGTGCCCTTGGCCGTGGCCCTGACCACGTCAAATCGCGCCAACTCCCGCAGCAAGGACGGCAGCGCCGGGTGTTCGAAGAACGTCGCCTGGTAGCGTCGTACCACCTCTTCCCAGCACTCAATCCTGCCCGCTATGACCTCCTCGGAAAGCTGCGGCTGGGGATCGGCGTGCATGCGGTACAACTGACTGAGGAAGTTGACGGACTGGTTGCGGGTCAGCAGATGAGCGCGCATCTCCGCGCACCCGGCCAGCATGAAGCGGGTTTCCGGGCCATCCAGCGCGCCGAACTCCTGCAAGGTCTCGGCGATCACCCCATTACACCGTGCGTGTTCCCCACCCATGATCACATGGACGACCACCTCGATACCGTAGCGGGCCGCGATCAGCTTGTGCTGGTTGGCAATCGCCATGTTCAGTTTGTGCATGGCCTTGCCGCCTTGCTTCCCCGTATCGCTGGGACCAAACGTGATGTATTGGCGGTTGCCTCGCGTTGCCAGGTGCTGCCGGTACAGCGGGTTTTCGTACAGCTCATGCACCGTGGCAAGCGTGCGCTCGGCACCTGCCAGGTCTTCGGGCTGCAGGGCGATGTCGATACCGTCCCGCACCTGGGCCGCCTTCATCAGAAACAGCACCTCCAGTGCGCTGAGGGCCGAGGTGTACTCGGCGATCCCGTGGATTTTCATCCGGTCGCGATAACGGTCGATCATCTCAAACCGCTCGACCGCGTTGCGCGCATCGTACATGCGGATATAGCTCGGGTCCTGCTCCATCAGCCCAATGTAATCCTGATCGGCGTATTGCTGGGCTTTCTGGGTGTAAATCGACGTGGTGCGTTGCAGATACGCTTGCCACAGGACGGCGGGAGTCTGTGACTCGCCGCCTTCCAGCGCGGCCTCAAGCGCGGCCTGGCGCGCACGCTCATCCAACTCACGATAATGCTGGCCTTGGCCCAGCCCGATGGTTTCCAGCCATTGGCTGGAAAGAATCTCATCGACCACGCTGCTGAACATCTCGGCGTTTTCACGAAACTCGATATCCAGGTAGTGAAAGCCAAACGCATGCACGCGCAGCAGCAGCCGGTCGATGGCGGCCGGCTGGGTAAAACGGATGCTGCTCAATGCTTCGATCAGCTCGGCGGGCTGCTCGAAACGCTCGGCGTGATCCTTGCCCAGGCGTGCACGAATTTCTTCCAGGCGATGCCGTGAGCCGCCGTCCTTGATCAGGCTGTCGATATCAGAGATGTAGCGATTGCGAAGCGCGGTTTCCAGCGCCACTACCAGTGTTTCGGTGTGCTGGTTGGTGTCATAGGGGCGCCCATCCTTGTCGCCATATAACCAGGTAAACAAGGTCAGCCATTTTTCCTGAGGCACCAGGCCCAGGGCATGATGCACGTCGGGCAACGCGTCATACACACTGTCGGCGTAAAAAATCTGCGACTCGATATCGGTGCCATTGCTGCCCGACCACACGGCGTTGTACAACTCCAGCAGGATCTGCGCGGTGACTTGGGGCTTTTTGAGGCCACGGTCTTCGACGTGCTGCGCCAGTTTCTGCAAGACCAACACGACGGAGTGCTTGAGCTGGTCGGTCTCTTTGCACAGCAGCCCCAGGCTGATATCTACCCCGGACGGCGCAGCAATCAACTGCGGGTCGAGCGTGAGCAACTGACGTGGAAGGCTGGCTTGCGAAGCAATCTGGGTGGCCACACTCCTGACCGACAATTCGAACAGCAGTTGCTTGATCAGCAACAACTTCCAGAACGCCTCGACGTCTTTGCTGGAACGGGATTCGAAGAACGCCTTGCCCAGGGCAGCCGCCAATTTCGAATCAGCCTTGTCCAGATACGACAGCGTATCGATTTCGGCGTAGACCCTCAGGCAGGCGCGGGTGTGCGGGGTTTGGGAAGCATCATCCGTATTGGCCTTGAGTGCGTGCTCCAGGGCTCGCCATAGAATGTCATGCAGTAACGCGGGGTTGGTATGGCCGATTGACGGGCGAGTTGATACATTTTCCAATATGGAGTTGATCACATGATTCATGGGTTCATGCCTCGATAATTGTACAAATCCCTTGTTTGCATTGCGCCGAACAGACACAAGCAAAATCATCAATGTCCCAGGCTTAACCCACTGCGTCGCAACGAACGGAACTCACCTGTTCGCCGACAGAAAGCCCCCCTTGTCGGTACCGAAAAACGGCAAAAAATGAAACAATTTGTTACACCTGTGAGCAATAAAGCATGCCCCGGTTTTTTCGGCAAAAGACCTTTTTGGAATAGAGAGCCAGGAAAAAATGATAGGGAGCTAATAAAAATCGCACCCTTGAATACCGATGCAATGTCGATGCTTTTTCTAAAACCCTGATTATTCGAAATTAAATCAGCTCACTCAAAAACCGCTCGCCCCGGGAAGAACGTCGCGTAGGCACGACCTACGAACGCAACCTAAATAATTCTTCATAAACACGATTTCATGAAAAAGAGTCTTGACACTTAAAGAATCTCTCTGCAACACGTTTAGAGAGTAGCCTCTGGCTCAGAATGAGCTCCAATTGAGACGCACAGACAAAAACTTGAGACGAAGGGACAAGCATTTTATTCCCCCTTACTTTCCAGGGCGTTAGTATTTTTTAGTCCCTTCATGCTGATTGACATCCAAACAATCACGACCAACTTAAAAACTGAATGTACTGTAATGAACATTACAAAACCATTAGGCTATTGCGCTGCTTATTCTATCTTGTTGGCGCTGTCGGGTTGCCAACTGATGGGAAACGGCGCCCCCACCTTGTCTGATTTAATCGTCGAGCATGCATTGAAGGGATCAACCATCAGTGAAACATACCGAAAAATCGGCATGCCAGACCAAGTGGAGAAACTGACCGCTTGACCATCGGCATGCACATTTTTTCTAAAATAGACCACCTCCGCTTACCCAGAGACCCAAACATGTTGAAAAAACACTCTACCGCACTGGCGACTTGCGCTATCACGCTTCTAATGAACAGCTCACTGGCTTTAGCTGATGACTCAGGGGTGGAGGCACTTCTGCTTCATGGCTATGAGGTCAAGGCTGCCTATCAGGCGCCGGGCAATCCGTTCACCATTCATTATTTAATACTTCAAAAGGGCTCGTCGGTCTTTCAGTGCAGCACCCGTAGAAGCAATAACTATTCGAATACCTACTCCTGCTCCCGGGTCATGGATATAACGCCCTAGCCAATACCCAATGACAAAAACCTGATACTCACGGACGCGTACAACCCGCGTCCTGCGTCATGCACGGCGACTGCGAAAGCGTAAAACAGCACCGCATCATTGAGTTAACGCATTGCTCGGATAATTCGGGTCGGTCAAACAACTCTGAAGCCACTTTCGAGAGTCTTCCTCTGGCATCTCAGGGTCTGATTCGGGCAATGCAGTTGCACCCAGTTGTTCGTATATCCGCACCGTATCCCCAGAGAAGCGCTCTGCGCTTTCACTCCACCCCGGCAAGTCGGTATTGGCAGCGTCATCCGAGGAGCATCGGTTCTCGCCCGGCCGGCAGGTCGCCGCCAATTTGGGCTTGCCGCCAACAACATTGGCCATCGCTCGGATTTCACTGACGCTACCGCTGGCCCAGTCTATGGATACGCTACAGACCCTGTTGTTATGCTGATAAAAATGCGTGCCGAAGCATCCATAAGTGTATTGGCCCGACTGCGGCAAAAACTCACAGGACACTGAAACACCCGCGAATGGCCCACCGGAAAAGTGGCTGGCCAAAGTACGTTGATTCGCAACCGCCTGGACCAGACGTGGATAGGGGGCGTTGCCGGGCAAACGCTCATTCAGTTGTCGCGTGCGCTGCTGGATAGCGTTAAGCAGGATTTCGCGCTGGTCATCCTTGGTATAGGGATCGCCAGTCTGGTCATTGGTCAGCGTGTCGAGGTCACCAAAGGCTTCGTCGCGGGCTTTGATCCAACGGCGCTGACTGCCGACCAGCAGTTTCTGAACGGTCGCATCAGGGGCACTTTTCAGCAATGCGGAGTAGGCTTTGCCCATCGACACGTCAGCACTGAGAAGACGCTGGTCCGAACAGATGAGATGATCGAGGTTCGTCGCTGCTTTTTTGCAATCCATTGTATATGCCGATGTGGGCAGCACCCCCATACCGACGAATACGCCCATGACCACCAGATGCTTCATATCTCACGTCCTCGGGCGCCTATGGTTAAGGCCATTTCATTGTTTGCCCAGACCGCGGCTCCCGCTTGTTTTCTCAGCGCTGCACAGCGGCTCGGGCTACAGATGATACTGTTCGTAGTCCATCACGACCGTATTGTGCATCAAGAAGGTAAGACTTAGTGTCAGCACCACCCAACAATCAGGCTTAGGCCGCGGCTATTTTTGCAATGCTTCGGGCAACGTGTCCCACCACTCCTCGTGAAGCTTCGAAATGCGCTCCGTATAAGCCTTGGATAAGCACAGAGTCTCCCTACATCGGTGCTCCACACCTTGACGCCAGTGGTCCTGCTCTTCGAGTTGGAGCGTATTCTGTAGCCAGCGCCAGTACCCAAGGACAACCGCCCCCAGCCCCATCCATGGGGCCTGGTCTGATAAGGCTGACCGCGCCGATCAGCGCGTGCCGCGACGCCGCAGTTCGGCCGGGCTGAAGTAATCGGCCGGGGGATTGGGTTGATCGAAATCGGTGGAACGCGGCTCCTCGTTGTCCATCTTCTGGGCATCGTAGCGGCGAGATTGCAAGTCGTAGAAAGCGTCCACGGCCGACCAGATCGTCGGCAGATTGTAGTAATTCATCAGGTAGGAAATCGACACGCGCCACAACTCGCCTCGACCATCGTACTGATCGGCCAAAGCGATCTGCCAGCTGTCCTCATCAAAGTAGAGCGTCCGCTTGGAGTAAAGATGCCGGGCACTGGGTTTCAATGTCCCCTCCACGACCCAGACCCGGTGCAACTCGTTACGGGTATAGAGCGGGTTCAGGTGACCGGGCTTCAGCAGATCCTTGTACGCGACACTGGGGCTGCTGATCTTGTAGTTATTGTAGGGAATGTAGATTTCCCGCTTTCCCACCAGCTTCCAATCAAACCGATCCGGGGCACCGTTGAACATGTCCTTGCTGTCCAGCGTCATCAGGCCCGCATCATCACCGGGGGAATCGTAGGCCAGCGTCGGTGCACGCCGCACTCGACGTGAGCCCGCTTCATACGTCCAGGCCAGGCGTGGTTCGCGCACCTGATCCATCGTTTCATAGACCAGGTTGACCACACCCGCTATGCGCGGCGGGCTGATGGCAACGCTGAAATAGTGAAACATGACATTCTGCAATTCAGCGAAATTGGAGGTTTTATCGTAGTAGTTGAACAGAACCTCTTGCTGATACTTGGACATCGTGAAACTGCCGTTGGTCTCGACCGAGGTCTCATTGAGCGGCTGCACCACATGGGTTCCCCGGTAACGCGCGATATGGTTCCAAACGACCTCCACTCCACTTTGCGGGATCGGAAATGGGGTCCCGCCGAACGCGTCGGCAAAGCCATTGCCGCCTTCCAGCAGTTTCGCCGTGGTCGCATTTTTCAACGTATTGTCATACACCCATTGGGGGGCGGCTGCCGTACGACGCGTTTGATACACCGGCATCTGATAGGTGTCCGGATACGTCTTGAACATCGCGATCTGTCCGACCGACAGCTTGTCCTTGTAACGATCCAGGTTGGCCGAGGTGATGGTGAATAGCGGCTTGTCATCTGGAAACGGGTCCACATAATGGTCCCCAGATTTATAAGGTACGGGAGGCTTTGTCAGTCCTCCATTCCAGGCCGGAATGCTGCCATCGGCGTTTCCGGCCTTCTCACCGCCCAACGGCGTTAACACGGTTCCAAGTTTCTGTGCTTCCTGAACAGAAACCGCCGCCTGGGCCGTAACCGTAAAAGATCCGAGCACCATTGCGACGCTCAGCAGGGACGCTAGTCTAGACATGGTGAATCTCCAGCAATGCATGGGAATGCGGCCAATCAGAAGGAATATTTGACGTCGAAACTGACGTTGTCGCGGTCACGCACGGTGTTGCTTTTGCCGGCGCCATAAAATGCGGTGTATTGAATTTCGGTCTCCAGGCCACCTTGATAGTTCGCCTTCATACCCACGGTGTAGGCTTGCCGACCCTCCATGAAGTTGCCGGTGAGGTCGGAGTTGCCCTTGAAATCATTTGAATAGGTCAGAAAGGGTGAAAGGTTCACACCGACATACACATCGTTCCAGGTGCCTGTCATCACCAAGGTATAACCATAAGAATCCCGACTGATCGGGTTGTCGGGCAGATCGGGCGAGCCGGCAAACTTGCGTTTTTCCGGTGTTGGTGTGAAGGCCGTATAGGTCAGGCTGCTACCATGCAAACTCTCGGTGGCCACTTCGGCAATACCGATCAACGAGTCGAAACTCAGCGCCGGGCCGAAGTTGTAGATCGTGCCCAACGAGGCGTTGAATGCTTCGACCCGTTCGTAGTTGTTCAGGCTTCCGGAGCGGCACAACGCCTTGCCGGCTACCTGGATGCATGCCTGGGACCCGCCAGTTGAGGCATCGTAGATATTGGTCGAACCGGAAACGCCCTGACCGAGGATATCGCCCAGCAGGTCATTGGTTGCACTGATACTGATCGGCAAGTTTGGCCGATAGGCCAACTCACCAAATACCGACGCGTTGCCCAGTGTCGTATTGAAACTGAAGCCGTACATCCGTACATCCTCGACATAGGCACGCCGGACCACCGCATTACCCACCAGGTCGAGCGTTGCGATGGCACCGGCACTGCTCCCTGCCAATGCCGATAGCGTCGACATGTCGACCCCTTGATAATTGCCAAGGCTGACCGACTCCAACGGCTCCTTGGTGTGGTAGTTGACGAAATAAAAACCGAAATCGGTGTAGTTCAAGGCCGGAGCGATGTAGTGCAGGTTGATCCCGAACTGGCCACTGTCCCGGGCCTTCTCATCCTTGCCGATATTGGCCACCTTGAAGATACCGGTGCCGGAGTCCATGAAGCTGTTGAGCCCATAGGGCCCGGCCCCCAGGCGGGTACTGGGAACGCTGGCGGCAATTGCCTGGTAGGCCGCGAATGCCGGAGCCAGCTCGGGGACTTGCACATAGGCCTGCCTGCCGCCCTTGCCGAACAGGTCGGTCGTGGAATAGTAGGTACCCACCGGATCGAGTGAGCTTTCCTTCCAATCCACCTGATAAAAAGCCTCCATGGACAGGTTGTCCGTCAGGCCGAGGCTGAAACTGAGTGCCCCCACGGGGACCAGCACCTCCTTGAGTTGCGAACCGGGCAGGCGGAACTTGGTCACGTCCAGGGGGTTGGTGGTATTGACGCCCCCTCGGTAGAACATGCTCTCGCCCCAGTTGAACACCTGCTTGCCGGCGCGTACGGACAAAGGATGATCCAGCACATCCCACTTGCCATAGACATACGCATCGAGCAGTTGCGCTCCTCGCCCGGCATCCCGGCGGGCCTCATAGGTAAAGCGGTCGTCCCTTGGATAGTTCTGACTGGGCTCAACCACAGCCGAATGGTTGTAGTAGTCGGTTCGCTTATCCATGATCTGAGAGTCATAGAAAGCTGTCCCGCGAACAAAAACACCGTAATTCTTATAAGTTGCCCCCAGCTCGGAGGTCAGCTTGTAGACTTCGGAAACCAGGCCAGTGGCAAAATTTCGATCACCGTCATTACCGTTGAAATCGTCATTGTGCTTATCCTGGCTTTGAACGCGCCATGTGGTTCCATATGAAATCGTTGTATCGAGCGTGCCCTTGACCTCGTTATCCATGAAGTCAAATTCGACAGCTTCGGCGACAGGCATCAGCACCGGACACAAGCCCGCCAATACCAGGCCAACACTGACATGCAGGCACACTCTCCCCGGTTTCCTATCCAATTCATTCATTCGAGAATCGCTCCAAGGCAGTTGTTTTTATTGTTCTGAACGCCTTACCTCTGAGGGTAAGTGCAGTTTTTTCGGACTCATCAACACGGGAAAACTTCAAGCATTTCCCATTTGCACAGTTGGATATTCAGCGTGAAGCCGGTCTAATCCAGATCACGGGAAACCACATACGCCGAGATGTTCCCGGTCAGGGTTCGCGAGGGAGAAAGACGGGCCAGCCAGGTGACGATGTTGTTACTGATACCCGGCATGACCGCCGTGCGACCTGCCTGCATCGCCCGGTAACCGATTTGCGCAATCTCCTCCGGCTCGCTGTAGCCGAGCCTGGCCATGCGTCGCTCATCCACCAGACCGGCCGACACGAAAAAATTGGTCCGGGTCGGGCCAGGTGCCAGGTGGGTGCAGGTCACCCCGGTTCCTTTCAGATCATGGGACAACGACTCGGACACACTGATGACATAGGCCTTCGATGCCGCGTAGGCAGCCTCCAGGCCATGCGGCACGACATACCCCGCCGAGGAGCTGAGGTTGAGTACACGGCCATGGCCACGCTCGATCATCGGCCGCACGTAATGCAAAGTCAGTTCCGACAACGTCACGATGTTGAGGTGAAGCATCGCCGTGAGCTGCGCCGCGTCATAGTCCTGATAGGCCAGCCCGACAATGCCGGCTCCGGCGTTGTTGACCAGGTACTCGATCGGCAATGCCCGGGCGTTGACTTGCGCCACCAGACGGTCAGCCGCGCCCGGCAGCGACAGGTCCTCACACAGTGCATGCGCCTCTATGGAGTACTGCCTGGCCAATTCATCGGCCAGCCTCTGCAGCCTGTCTCGACTGCGTGGGCTGGAACACAACACCAGTCCGACGCCATCGCGGGCGAACAGCCTGGCCAATTCACGGCCAATTCCACCCGATGCCCCCGTAACCAACGCATAACGCATGACTTCACCCTTGTTCTTGTTGTCGGCTCGTTGCTGGATTCGAGTGTAGGACCGCAGCTCACCGTCTCCGCATAGGCTCGCAGGCCAGTTTGGGGTCAGTTCCGGCCATCCGAACAGGCAACCGGCTGGCCTGTTCGGACCCCTATAACGGCCTCCTTCACCCTTGGTCGCCATCCCCCCGGCTCCTATCCTTGAGCCACTACAGCGAGGGACATTCGCGCCCTCTTCGCTCATTACGCAGAGACCGCCCCATGAGCCGTGTCAGCACGACAACAAGCCGCTCGATTGAAAATCAGACACACGACTACACCTATTACCGGGCCGTTCTGGCCCAGCATCAGCTGCCCGCAGCCTTCATCGACCTCGATCATTTCGCCATGAACCTGGAGCGACTGCGTCAGCGCGCGGGCAACCTGCCCATTCGGCTGGTGACCAAGTCCGTGCGCTCGGTGGAGATGATCCGCCGGATACTGGCCGCCGGCCCGTTCATGCAAGGCTTGCTGTGCTATAGCGTGGGGGAAGCGGCATGGCTGGCGAGCCTGGGTTTCGACGACATCGTGGTCGCCTATCCCAGCGTCGAGCCCGTTGACATCAGGGCCGCGGCAGCGCAACTGCGGTGCGGGCACTCCATCACCCTGATGGTCGATAGCATCGAGCAGGTGATAAAGATCAGCCGTATTGCACAGGCCGAAGACATCGTCATTCCGCTGGCGATCGACCTGGACATGTCATCGGCCTTTCCCCTCCTCTACTTCGGCGTGCACCGCTCACCCGTCCATGACGTCACGACGGCCCTGACACTGGCCCGGAAAATTGCCGAACAGCCAGGCGTTGCCTTGCAAGGGTTGATGGGTTACGAGGGACAAATTGCCGGGTTGATGGACGATGTACCGGGGGAGCGCCTCAAAAGCGCAGTCATTCGCCATCTCAAGAACAAATCGATTATGCAGGTCAACGCCCGCCGGCAAGCCGTGGTGGAAGCCCTCAGACAAGAGGGGCATGTGCTGCGATTCGTCAATGGCGGGGGTACCGGGAGTTTTGAAAGCACCCGCCAGGACCCCTCCGTCACGGAACTCGCTGCGGGCTCGGGCCTCTACGCCCCCACACTGTTCGATCACTATCGGTCGTTCAAGGTCATTCCTGCCGCCGGCTTCGCCCTCCCCGTTACCCGCATCCCCAAAGCGGGGGTCGTGACGTGTTCGGGAGGTGGCTACATCGCTTCCGGGCCAATGGGTAAAAACCGTTTGCCCCTGCCGTGGCTACCTACCGGTTGCCGCCTGATCGCCAACGAAGCGGCGGGAGAAGTGCAAACCCCGGTGCTGCACTCCCCGTCGATATCCCCGGCCACCGGCGACCCTATCCTGTTCCGCCACGCCAAGGCCGGCGAACTCTGTGAACGCTTCAACGAGCTGTTGCTGATTCAGGATGGCCGGGTCATCGACACCGTGCGCACTTACCGGGGAGAGGGAAAAAGCTTTTTCTGAACGGTTTGCCCAATCTCCCGCTGAGCAAGCCACATTGCGATCCGCCGATGGAAAACAACAATGAACCAATCAGCCCACCCCGTGACATCGCTCTTCGATTCGGCCAACGACCTGCTGGCGTTGTTTGACACCCAAAAAGCAGGCCTGCGTCGCGACGGCGCCCCCTCTTACGCACAACGCATGAGCGCGCTGGACAAACTGACGCAGATGGTCAGGAACAACCGCCAGTCCCTGCTTGAGGCCGTCTCCCGGGACTTCGGCAACCGTTCGTTTGCCGAAACGGAACTGGGCGAGTTGATGCCCATCCTCAACAGCCTCAAGTACGTGCGTGCGCACCTCAAGAAATGGATGCGCCCGCACAAGCGCAAGGTCGGCATCGCCTTTCGGCCGGCCAGTGCAGAGATACAGTATCAACCGCTGGGCATCGTCGGCATCCTGGCGCCCTGGAACTATCCGTTGACGCTGACGCTGGTGCCCCTGATCGAGGCGCTGGCGGCAGGCAACCGGGTCATCATCAAGCCGTCGGAACTGACCCCGCTTACGGCCGAGCTGCTGAATACCCTGATCAAGGCGACCTTTCCCAGGGACCAGGTGGCCGTCGTGACCGGCGGCCCGGAAGTCGCCGCGCAGCTCAGCGCCCTGCCCCTCGACCACTTGCTGTTCACCGGTTCGACACGCATCGGCCGGCAGGTCATGGCCGCCGCCGCGCCGAACCTGACGCCCGTCACCCTGGAGCTGGGCGGAAAATCACCGGTCATACTCTGTCGTGACTACCCCCTGGAGAAGGCCGCCCGGATTATCGCCATCGGCAAGTTCTTCAACGCCGGCCAGAGCTGCGTGGCACCGGACTATGTGCTGGTACCCAATGACTTGGCTGAAACATTCGCCGCCGCCCTGCTTCACGCCGCGAAGACGCTCTACCCGTCCATTGCCGGCAACGACGACTACACCTCCACTGTTTCCCAGCGCCACTATGAACGCCTGGACGACATGATCGAACAGGCTCGGTGGGCAGGCGCGAAAGTCTGGCAACTGAACCCGGAAGGTGCTGCGCAGGAGCGCAAGATCGCGCCCACGATCCTCACGGCGGTTTCTCCCGAGACCCGTGTCATGCAAGAGGAAATATTCGGCCCGATCCTGCCGATCATTGGCTACGACACGCTGGAGCAAGCCATTGCCTTCATCAATGACCGCCCCAAGCCGCTGGCGCTCTACGCTTTCTCGATGCGCTCGGGAAACATTGAACGGATACTCGAACAGACCCGCTCAGGCGGCGTGACAATCAATGGCACGCTGCTTCATGCAACCCAGGAAGACCTGCCCTTTGGCGGCGTCGGCGAGAGTGGCACCGGTGCCTATCACGGCTATGACGGTTTCGTGCAGATGTCACACGCCCGCGGTGTGCTCAAACTGAGCCGCTTCAACATGTCCCACCGGATCGCAGCGCCGTACGGAAAGATAACGCGCCTGGTCACCCGCCTGATGCTCGGAAAGTAATGCGTCCACCCATAACAACAAGCAAGGTGAATCGATGGCCTCACTTCCAACAGCACCCTCGCTACGTCCCGAATTGCGCTCCAGCGTGGTCATGCGCCTGGCGCTGGCGTACGCCCTGGCCACGAATGGTCTGGTCCTGACACCCTTTCTGGTGGCCGCGGTCATGCTGCGCTTCCAGCTCGATGAAAGCGTTGCCACCCAGATTGCGGGCGTTGAAATACTGGGCGTCGCCCTCAGTTGCGCGGTCATGCCGCGCTGGATTTCCCGTGCCTCCGAGCGCTTCACCCGGTATGCCCTGCTGGGCACTGTCGCCGGGCAGGCCTTTAGCGCGTTGGCCACCAGCACCGCCACCCTCGGCATCGCCCGCGGCTTCACCGGCCTCTGCGAAGGCATTCTGTTCGTCATCGTCGCCGCCAGTGTTTCCCAGCGTGTCTTGGCGGAACGGCTCTGGGGCAAGATCAACCTGCTGGCCGGCGCCATCAATGGCAGTGTACTGGTGCTGATTGCCTATCTGCCTCAGGAGTGGCTGGGGCGCTGGCTCTTTGTTCTGCTGGTGGTCGTGGCGGCTCTCTCGGCACCGGCCATCCACGGGATCGGCCGCTTCACCGCTCAGGCGGCCCAGCAGCGCCCACGGGGCAAGATACCGGTCCGCCTGGTCCTCGCCATCTGGGCGGTGACGGTGCTCATCTACGGGGCCCAGGCCTCGCAGTGGGCGGTTTCCGGCATCGTCGGCAATCAGGCCAGGCTCTCACCGTCGATGATTGGCATCCTGTTGTCAGTGTCGTCCCTGATGGGCTTCGCTGGCGCCATCATCCCCTCGCATCGCGCCAGCCATCATCATCGGCTGGCCATCATCTGGCTCGCGCAACTGGCCCTGATCGGCTCGATCCTCTGCTTCTTCAGGGCCAGCGACGGCTGGTCCTACTTCCTCAGCCAACTGGCCCTGAACTGCTCGTTCTTCGCGATCATCCCCTTCATGAGCGGACTGCTCTCGGAGGTCGACCCCGATGGTTCACTGGTTGCCCGTACCGTGGTGGTGACCTTCATCGGTGCCGGTATTGGCACGGCGGTGGCCGGGGCACTGTTCGATCAGTTTGGCGGCGTCAATTTCTCATATGGCTTGGGCCTGAGCATCGCCGCCGCGCTGCCCTTTGTCTGGTGGTCGCTGCGCGGCAACGCCTCTGTTGACAAGCATGCCACTGGGCAACTGCCCCATTGATGCCCCTTTCACGACCAGGAGATCACTCAGTGAACGTCATCGATATACCCGTCACCGTCTGTATAGATGTCCCCCTGCAGCTGGGAGAAAGCCCCGTGTGGGACGACGAGCGTGAAGTGCTCTGGTTCGTCGATATCGACGCGCCGGCGCTCTTCAGCTTCAACCCGGCCAGTGGCGAATTGTTGCGTTTCGACATGCCCTCGCCCATCGGTTGTGTCGGCCTGACCCATGACGGCCGACTGATCACCGGCCTCAAGTCCGGGGTCCATCTCTTCGACCCCCGCACGGGCGAACTGCAGTTGCTGGTCAACCCGGAAGCGGATCGGCCCGACAATCGTCTCAACGACGGCAAGGTCGGCCCGGACGGATGCTTCTGGGTGGGCAGCATGGACCAGAACAGCGTCAACTCCACGGGTGCCCTTTATCGGGTGACTCCCGATGGGCAGGCCACGCGGGTGCTGGACAATCTGTTCGTCTCCAATGGCCTGGCCTGGAGCCCGGACCAACGCACGCTTTACCACACGGATGGTACGAGTTCGGCGATCAACGCCTACGACTTCGATCCGGTCAGCGGCGAGCTGTCCAATCAACGCGTATTGACGACGCTCGACTATGAACAGACCGGCTGGCCAGACGGCGGGGCCATGGACAGCGCCGGCAACTACTGGAGTGCCGGCATCTACCGAGGCCTGATCAACCAGATCGCTCCCAACGGCGAGTTGTTGCGCAGCCTGCGGATGCCGGTGCAGGGCACCACCATGGCGTGTTTCGGCGGCAACGACGGCCGGACGCTTTTTGTCACCTCCCTGACCGTCGAGGTCGACGATCAGGAGCAGGCGGGCACCCTGATCTCTTGCGAACTCGATATTCACGGCACGCCTGCATTCAAGTTCGGACAGCCTGCCAGCGGCGCCTCCCACTGATCCAAGCTCATCAAGCGGGTACAGGAAAACCATCATGAGAAAAAAGAAACCACAGGTCATCCTGCTGACCGGTGCGGCCAGCGGTATCGGCGCCGCCAGTGCCAGACATGCCATTTCACTGGGCCACAGCGTGCTGCTGGCCGACATCAATCTCAAGGGTGCCAGGGAACTGGCGGCGTCCTTGGGCGAACGGGCTCACGCTGTCGAACTGGACATCTGTTCGGCGGCCCAGTGGGAGCGCGCACTCGACACAGCGTACCGGCACTTCGGCCAACTCGACATCCTGATCAACAATGCCGCCATCGTCTGCACCGGTTACGCACGGGACGTTTCCCTGGAACAGCACCAACGGACCCTGAACACCAACTTCATGGGCCCGCTCACCGGCACCCTGGCGACGCTCAAGCGTTTCCGCGAACAAGGCCATGGCCACGTGGTCACCGTGTGCAGCATGACCGCGTTCATGCCCTTCCCCGGCATCGCCAGCTATGGCGCGTCGAAACAGGCACTGCGGGCATTCCATCACGCCCTTGCCCTGGAGGAACGCCATGGACCCGTGCACTTCACCATCCTGCACCCGACGGCCACCGAAACGCCGATGCTGGAACAGGAAGCCCAGGACGATGCCGCCTCCTTCGCCTTCGCCACAGAATCGGTCACCCCGGAGTTCGTCGCGGAAACACTGTTCAAGGCGATCAGGAAAAAGTCGATCGAGGTGTTCATGCCACCCGAGCAGGCCCGTGCTGTCCGCATGCTCGGCACAGACCCGAAAAAGCTGCGCAGCCTGTTCGACACCATGGAGGAAATCGGCAAACAGACCCAGCAGGCACGACGCTCGGCCTCAGTCCTGTAAATCGGCGCCGGTATTGACCGGCACACGGCACTAAGCAAAAACCGCAGGCTCCGATGGAGATCCTGCGGTTTTTTCGCTTGGGTTAAGCGCCGTGACACGGTCACGGCACATGGACGACAGCCTGGCTTACCCGCGCTGGAACACTGGCAGCCATTGCAAGGCCGCCCCCGGGTCACCCTTGATCTTGATCTTGCCCTGCATAAAGGCCACCGGCGCATTCAGCTTGCCGGCAACCAGGCCTTCAAAATCCTTGCGCGAAATGGTGATGGTGGTATCCGCCTCGATATCGTCATTGCTGACAGTGGTGCCCGATACCGAAATGAAACCGACCTCCTTGAGGCTGACTTTCAAACTCGTGGCAGGGATGGGGCCGCTGGCAATGGACGCCTTGAATTTTTCGGTAATTTCGGTGAGATATTCCATCTTGAGATACTCCAGTGCGAGATGTTCCATGCGCGGAAATCGCGGGTGAATGAATGTTGAGTGATCGGCCCGTACCAGGACGGTCAGGAGCGGTAGTCCGAACCCAGGCGTTCCAGCTTGCGCAAGAGCGCCGGCCAGACGAAGCCACCGCCCATGCCTTCGGTCTGAACCCGCGCGGCGTCGGCCACACCGTCGAGAATGCGCGGATCAATGGCGAGCAGATCGCCGCCGGCCTGAGCCGCCAACTGGATCTGGCAGGCGCTTTCGAAGAGGTACATCGCCAGAAAGGCATCGGCAATGGTTTGCCCGACAGTGAGCAATCCATGATTGCGCAGCATCAGGAAACTGCCCGCCCCCAGGTCCGCCTGCAAACGCGGCTTCTCGTCATCACGCAGCGCGACGCCTTCGTAATCGTGGTAGCCGAGGCTGGCGAGCACAAAGGACGCCTGCTGCGAGACCGGCAACAGGCCGCCTCGTTGTGCGCTGACTCCCACCCCGGCCCGGGTATGGGTGTGAAGCACGCACTGGACATCGGCCCGTGCCGCATGAACGGCGCTGTGAATGACAAAGCCGGCCTTGTTGACGGGGAATCCCGATTCGCGGACCTGGTTGCCCTCCTGGTCGACCAGCACCAACGACGAGGCGGTGATTTCCTCAAACAGCAACCCGTACGGGTTGATCAGAAAGTGATGCTCGGGACCGGGGATACGGGCGCTGATATGGGTGAAGACCAGGTCCGTCCAACCATACAGGGCCACCAGCCGATAGCAGGCGGCCAAGTCGCATCGCAGCTGCCACTCCTGCTCACTCACATGAGCCTTGAGCGAAGGGATGTTCATACAGTCTCCTTACCTTTTGGATTTTTTATTGTGCTGCTCACCTCAATGCTGCCCGGTAAGCATAAAGCGATACCCGGTGCGTCCCTGTCGCCCAAACGGACAGCCGGGAGTCATTTCAGGTCAGCCGCGATCACAAGCCGGTGGCCTCGCAAAAAACGCTGCACAAATCCCCCGAACGGGCACATAAAAGCCCTCGAAAGGCTTTAGAATCAGAAGAAAAAAGGGGTAGCCCGATGGATGGTTCAGCTCATTACACCCAGGCCAACCTGCATGTTTACCTGCTGCGCTGTCTCGCCGGCATGAGCAAGGACTTCGGAATTGACCCGACGCGCCTGTGCATGGGATTGGGGTTCGACACGGCCGACCTGTCCAACCCCGAGTGTCGTGTCTCGTTTCGCCAGGCCAGCTCAATGATTCGCCGGGCGCTGGAAATGACCAAGGGGCGCGAGCGTGGGCTGGGACTTGATATCGGCTGCAATGAAACCATCGGTTCCATAGGCCTTGTCGGCTACGCGATGCTCACCAGCCCGACACTGGGAGAGGCCATCAACCTGGGCATCAAGATGCAGAATCATGCCGGCACCTTGCTGCTGCTGGATCGTGTCGACAGCCCCAGCCACATCTCGATTCGGGCCAGCAACTTCTTTCACGAACCGGATCTGCAGACATTCCTGGTCGAGGAGACCTTCGGCACCTTCCTGAATCTGGTGCGGACCCTGGTGGGGGATGCCTTCAATCCGAGTTCGATCGACTTGACCTACTCGAAACCGTCCTATTCGGCGCAATACGATCATGTCTTCAAATGCCCGGTGCGCTACGAGCAGAAGGACAATCTGTTTACCTGTGAAGCCCACTGGGCTGACAGGCCGATCGCGACCTATGATCCGCTCAGTCACCGCCAGGCCCTGGACTTCCTCCAGATAAGCGTGACCCGGCAATCGGCAGAAAGCGAATTCATCGAGTCGATCGAGCGCATCGTGCGCCGTGACCTGCGTCAGCCCCCTGCCCTGGCAACCGTCGCAACGCAGTTGTGCATGAGTGACCGGACGTTACGCCGGCGACTGGCGGACCAGGGACGGACCTACCAGAACGTGCTCGATACGATTCGCAAACAGCGGGCGCTCGCGCTGCTGAGCAATTCGCGTCTCACGATTGAGGAGATCGCTTACGAAGTGGGCTTCAGCGACGCGCACAATTTCCGCAGAGCGTTCAAACGATGGACCGGGCATGGGCCACGGCAAGCCCATTGATCTTCAATGGACCACCTCGGCCGTTGACGACACGGGCCTGCTGGACATACCCGCAGTTGCAGAAACAGCGGATGATAGCGCTCACTGACCTGCCACCAACCGCTTACGAACGGTCCCCTCAACGTAACGCCCAGGCGTCACGCCCAACACGCGCTTGAACATGGCGATGAAGGCGCTGACATTCTCATAGCCTAAGTCGAGCGCAACCTTGGTGACAGGCTCGCCATGGGTCAGTTGCTCGATGGCGCGCAGAGCGCGTGCCCGCTGGCGCCATGAGGTGAAGCTAAACCCGGTTTCAGCGGCAAATTTTCTCGCGAAAGTGCGCGTCGAGATGTTCCCCCAGTCTGCCCACGACCTCTGCCCGCTGAGGCTCGACAGGTCATCGAGTAAGGCATTGGCGATGCGCAGCAAGCGTGGATCCTGGGGCATGGGCAGCCCCAGCGGTTCTTCAGGGGAGGACGAGATTTCATCGAGGATGACACTCGCCAATCGCTGTTCAGGGCCCGACCTGACAGATCCCGTCCAACACGTCGCGCGGTCAATCAGCGCTGACAAAACGGGGTTTGATTGGATGATCTTTGGCTGCAAAGGCAACTCGGCACACCCCTCCAGCGCCACGTAAACCGACCAGCCTGAAAAACCTCCGAAGGAGCGCAAAGCGTGCTCACAATTCGGCGGCAACCAGATGGCGTGAGTGGCAGGTATCACGAAGCGCTGGGCGGACGTGACCACCGCGATCAATCCCTCGGCGCTGCCAAGCAACTGCCCTTGGGGATGGCGATGCATGGGCGTTTCACGCACCGCGTCACTGCGCTGGCAAACGGCGAGGATCTCACGCGCAGCAAGCCTGGTGATCAGTTCCGGAGCGACAAGCGGAGAGGACATCCAATAGGCCTGCGTCGTGGGCGGTGGGTGAATGAGGACGTCGATGCCGTTTCAAGCATCGAGGCGTGGCACAAACGCAGGATAGGTAGGCTCCGTTACGGCAGTCAAGCCAACGGCAGGTCGCTAGAGTAGGTGTCGAGATCAATCCCCCTATGAGAGAAGCCCATGAAAGCCAGTGATATTTTGCCAGACGACATGAACAGCACCCATTTCGCCGGCCTCAACGTACGCAAAGGCACGGTAGCGGCGTTCCTGCATAACGCGAAGACCTGGTCTGAATCGACCTCTGACGAGGAACGCGCGAAAGCGCAGCGCGACATCCTCGAATCGCTACCTGCGCTGCGCGCCCTTGGCCTGTTCGATGTACTCGCCATCAGGGATGCTCGACTCTGCGCGCTGGTCGACGCCCATTGAGACGTCAACGGTGACACAATGCGCAAAGGGCCTTGCTCCAGCGTCCTCCCAGCAACGCCCTTGCTCTTATCACTCAGCCGCGATCCCCCATGACACTGACCCTCGGCGACACCCTCAGGCTCATCATGGTCGACCTGGCCGAGATCACGTTCACCGACGGGATCAGCGCCAGAGACGCCGCACCGGGGTATAGGGCTCGTGTCCTGCACCTATAGTCATACCGGCACCTACCCAGCACGAGAACACTCCTGATGCTTCAAAAACAGCTCGTTCGTCGACTCGACCTCATGACGCTCCAATTGTTCGTTTCAGTCCACGAGGAAGGCACCTTAACCCGAGGCGCAGAACGAGAGATGATTGCCCTGTCGGCGGCGAGCAAGCGCATGAACGACATGGAGCAAGCGCTGGGCATCGAGGTATTCGAAAGAACCGCCAAGGGGATGGGGCTCACGGCTGCCGGGGAAACGCTCCTCTACTACGCCAAGCGGATCCTGGCCGATGTAGAAAAAATCAGCATTGATGTCGGCGAGCATCTTCATGGGATCCGCGGGTATGTCCGTATGCTGGCCAATATCTCTGCGATCATTGAATTCTTGCCCGAGGATTTGCAGACATTCGTCACGAGTCACGGGCAGGTCAAGATCAATTTGGAGGAGCGCCCGAGCGTTGGCGTGGTGAAAGGTATCCTGGATGGTGTCGCCGACATCGGCATCTGCTCGGCCGATACGGAGATCAAGGGCCTTCATGCTGTTCCGTACCGCCAGGATGAGTTGGTTGTGGTGATGCGTCCGGAACACCGTTTGGCGAGCGAGGAACGGATCAAGTTTGCTGACACGTTGGACTTTGATCACGTCGGCCTCCACGCCGATAGCTTCATCAATCTGCGCACCCATGCGGCGGCCAGAGCCTGCGGGAGGCCCCTGCGCCTGCGCATCCATGTTCCGGGCTTCGATGCGGTATGCCGCATGGTGCAAGCCGACTTGGGCATAGGGGTGCTGCCGCTCAAAGCGTTTGAATTGATCGGACGGCCGCTTGGCCTTACCTCGGTTGCGCTGGTCGATGACTGGGCAGCGCGAAGCCTGTTGTTGGTGATTCGTGAGTTGGCCGCCCTTTCTCCTGTCAGCCGCCTGCTGTACGAGCACTTGCAGGCGCCCTAGCTCCCGTCCCTTCGCGTTTGGCGAAGGGGTATTCCTGATTTACGGTTGGTCGTGGGGTGTTCACCTCTCTTACGCTTGGTTCAAATTCCAAGAAACATGAGGTAACGCCACCATGACTGCCTTGAGCGGCCTTCGCGTCATTGAAATCGGTACATTGATCGCTGCGCCATTCGCGGCTCGCTTGATGGGTGAGTTCGGTGCCGAGGTGATTAAAATCGAGTCCATGGGGACCGGTGACCCTCTTCGCAAATGGCGAAAGATGCATGAAGGTACCTCTCTGTGGTGGTATCTCCAATCCCGCAACAAGAAGTCCCTCGCGCTCAATCTGAAGTCGACTGAGGGCATCGCCATCGTCAAGCAGCTGGTGGAAAGCGCTGACGTTCTCATCGAAAACCTGCGCCCAGGTGCATTGGAAAAGCTCGGGCTGGGCTGGGACGTTTTGCACGCCCTCAATCCAAAACTGACATTGGTTCGTATCTCTGGCTATGGCCAAACCGGGCCCTACCGCGATCGTCCTGGCTTTGGGGCAATCGGTGAAGCCATGGGGGGTATTCGCTATACCACTGGCACACCCGGCACCCCGCCTGCCAGAGTTGGTGTCAGCCTAGGTGACTCCCTCGCCTCCATGCACGCCGTGATCGGTGCGCTGATGTCCGTGCTGCGGGTCAAAACAGGCCAGGGCGAAGGACAGGTGGTTGATGTCTCTTTGGTAGAGAGCGTTTTCAATGTGATGGAAAGCCTGGTGCCCGAGTACGCCATGCTTGGCCACATCCGTGAGCGTACCGGCGGCGCTCTGCCAGGCATTGCGCCTTCGAATACGTATCCCACAGCCGAGGGTGCCTATGTTGTCATCGCGGGCAACAGTGATCCGATTTTCAAGCGCTTGATGCACGCCATCGGACGCGCTGACCTGGCGGAACGGGAAGACTTGGCGCAGAACGATGGTCGAGCCCGCCAGAGCACGATGCTGGATGCGGCGATCACCGAGTGGACTTCCAGCCAGTCCATCGATCATGTACTGGCGGTTCTGGAGCAGGCCGAGGTTCCGTCTGGACGCATCTATTCGGTGGCGGACATTGTGGCGGATCCTCATTATCAAGCCCGCGACATGATTCTGGATGCAACGCTACCGGGTGGGGCCGAAGTGAAGATGCCCGGCATCGTTCCCAAACTGTCCGCGACGCCAGGGCAAGTGAACTGGCAAGGGCCCGCGCTGGGTCAACACACCGAACGGGTCCTCGGCGAGTTGGGGTTTAGCGACTCAGACATTCAGCGTTTCAAGGCGGGAGGTGTCGTTCAATGATCACCGATTACTCCCATCGCCTGGTGGTACAGGAGGTGTCCCCACGGGACGGCCTCCAAATCGAGCCCGTATGGGTAGATACAGCCGACAAGATCGCTCTGATTGATCAGCTGTCCCTGGCAGGCTTCTCGCGCATCGAGGCGGGCTCATTTGTGTCGCCCAAAGCCATTCCTGCTCTGCGCGATGGTGAAGAGGTGTTCAAGGGCATCAAGCGCCAACCCGGGGTGGTTTACGTGGCACTCGTGCCCAATCTCAAGGGCGCGCAGCGGGCTGTGCAAGCAGGCGCTGACGAAATCAACCTGGTGATGTCTGCCAGCCAGACTCATAACCGCGCCAACATGCGTATGAGCTGCGAAGCGTCGTTGAAAGCCTTTGGAGAGGTCGTTGCACTGGCCAAAGGCACCTCGCTGCGGCTTAACGCCTCCATCGCAACGACCTTCGGTTGCCCGTTCGAAGGCGTGATTGCCGAGGATCGCGTGTATGAGATCGTCGATGCCTACCTCGAACTTGGGATGACAGGCATCACACTGGCCGACACGACTGGCATGGCCAATCCCCGCCAGGTCACCCGGATAGTTCAGCGGGTGTTGCAAAGGGTGCCGGCCTCCGCTCTGACGCTGCATTTCCATAACACCCGTGGCCTGGGCCTTTGCAATGTTCTGGCGGCGTACGAGGCCGGCGCTCGGCGGTTCGATGCCTCGTTGGGTGGGTTGGGAGGTTGCCCGTTCGCACCGGGGGCTTCCGGCAACATCTGTACAGAGGATCTGGTGAATCTCTGTGATGAGATGGGCATTGAAACCGGAATAGATCTTTCACACCTGCTGAAACTCTCTCAAACGCTGCCCTCGCTCCTTGGCCACGAACTGCCAGGCCAAGTGGTGAAGGCCGGCCGAAACTGCGATCTGCACGCGGTACCTGACGGTTTAACCGTTTGATGTTCGGAAGGAGAGGCGGACAAGCCGCCCTCCTTCACAAGACTGGTCAGAATCCAGACTACAAAAACAATCAGGCCACTAGACGTTGGCCTATCTGGAGATTGAAATGAATCTTTCCGCTACCTCTGTCAATGGCGTTGTCGATGATGCCGGTGCTGAAAAAGCAATTGTTCGCAAGGTGGCCTGGCGGTTGATGCCGCTCATCATGGTCTGCTATCTATTTGCTTTCTTCGACCGCATCAACATCAGCTTTGCCAAATTCCAACTGCAGGCTGACTTGTCGTTGAGCGACACCGCCTATGGGTTCGGTGCCGGACTCTTCGTCGTGGGCTACGTGTTGTTCGAAGTACCGAGCAATATGATGCTGTACAAAGTGGGGGCTCGGCGTTGGATTGCGCGGATCATGATGTCCTGGGGCGTCGCGACCGCCTTGATGGTCTTCGTGACCGCCGAATGGCAGTTCTACGTGCTGCGCTTTTTGATCGGGGCCATGGAGGCAGGTTTCGCACCGGGCGTGCTGTACTACCTCACCCTGTGGTTCCCTCAGAGCTATCGCGGCCGCATCACCTCGACGCTCTTCCTGGCGTCCGCGTTTGCCGGCCTGATTGGTGCACCCGTTTCAGGCCTTGTGCTTGGCCATATGGACGGCTTGCTGGACATGCGTGGGTGGCATTGGTTATTCCTGCTGGGTGGCGTGCCTTGTGTGCTGCTGGGGCTGCTGGTGCTCTGCGTTCTCAAAGATCGTGTGGCGGACGCACCTTGGCTCACCTCAGACGACAAGACCTTTCTGAGCAGTCGGATCGCCAGCCATGAAGCGAATAAACACGGCTCGCTGCTGGCTGCGATCAAGTTGCCAGGTTTCCTGATGCTGGGGTTGATTTACTTCCTCATCCAGGTCGCCTCATACGGGCTGAACTTCTGGGCCCCCCAACTGATTCGCAGCGCGGGTACTGAGAGCCCAGTCGCGATCGGCATGCTCACGGCCATTCCGTATGTCTGTGGGGCGATCAGTATGGTGATTATTGGTCGGCTATCAGATGCCAGTGGCGAACGCCGCAAGTATGTGTGTGCTCTGGTCATCGCGGGCGCCATCGGATTCTTCAGCGCGGGTATTTTCGCGAACCACACTACGCTGCTCATCGTCTCGTTGGCCCTTTTGGGGGCGGGCATCATCGCCTCGATCCCGGCGTTTTGGGCCTTGCCACCCAAGTTGCTGGCCGGCGCCGGTGCGGGAGCAGCGGGAGGCATTGCATTGATAAATACCATGGGCCAGTTTGGAGGTATCGTCAGCCCGGTGATGGTGGGCTACATCAAGGACTTTACCGGTAGCACGACACCGGCACTGTATGTCATCGGAGTCACCAGCTTGCTAGCGGCGGCGCTGCTCTTCTGGGGATTGCCAGAACGGCTGCGCACCAAAGATCAACCCAGCCGCCATTGACAGTTCTTGCCGCCAGCCAAGTTCATCCCAACGCTCGGTCTGGCTGCTCTTCGTCCCCACTGCGCTTTTGCCAAGCATGCAAGCGTTTACTCCAGCCACGCACTGGTAGGTAAGCGCGGTGAATAGCCCCTCTGTTGCATGCTTAGCCGTTTTTTCCTGACTCTCGCCAAGGATCAAACTGTACGAATGTACCCGCCAGATAGCGGTGTCAACGACCGTCCCGAGTGCTGCTTAAAGGGTGCCGCAACGTGTGCTCAATCCCGCGCTCTGCGTCCAACCGGTTTTCGACGGGTCTGGTGCTGGCGCTTTCAGAGAGCCCGTAGTGGCGGATGTAGGCCATGAAGGGATGGGCCGCGTCATCTCCATTCGACGACCGAGCAGACAACTCGCTTTCCCTTGAGTGAAATTTCCTAGAAAATCCCGAGCGCTTGTTTGCGCCTGATCACGGGACTAGGCTCCGGTTCGTCACTGCCAATTCAGTGACCGGGTTTAGCAGCCCAGATTGATCAGGCGCACAGCGCCACCTTCTACGAGGCGCTTTTCTTCAGCCTCAGTTTTATGGTGGCCGTGCGCAGGGCACTTCGGTGCGCCGGGTTTCCTGATCACCGGTCTGCTAACCTGCGTACGGCTGCCACCCTCTCGTTTAGCAGCGATGTTGGCGGCTCCCAAATCAGATCGGGAGTAACCACTCTATGTTCAAGATCACACCCAATCCCCCGCCCCCCTCGAAGGCTGGCGGTATCAATCCACTTATCGCAGACAGGGCCTTGTCTCACTACAACCTGGGGCCGTGAATGTGGTAATCCGACTGCGAATTCTGCGGCTTGAGGAAGACCATGACGGCCAGGTCATCCATGTCGTCAACAGCGAAAGTCACGTTAAACCGGGTCATGGTCCCTCTCCTATTGTTCCGATTGAAGTTGCCATCAAGGTGAACCCTGCGTGCTCATCAGTCGCCCGTAACGAGGTACGCAGACTGGGTGTCGTGAAGCGGATCGGCCCGGTCCAGGGCCTGCTGCACCGAGCGTTTCTCAACAGCCGTCAAACGCTGTCTGCCGAAGTCGAAAAATGATCCTCCGGGATCAATGTGCAGTGAGAAGAGCCCGGTGATCTCGTCGCCGTCCAGCTCCAGGAGCAGTTCCAAATGCGCTTCGTGCCGGGTGCTCGCGGTGAGGTAGGTGAGCCCTTCAACGCTCGCCTTGCCACACCAGGACACTTCATCCCAGGCCAGGTGAACGCCCCGCTCTCCTCCAATCGACTGCAATCGCCATTCGCCCGAGTCCGCTGGCGATGCTTTCAGGGCGCTCAGTAGTCGCTCACAGGAGAGTATCTCAAGTTCATATGTCTGCTTGCCCTCATGCAGGAACCGAGGATCGCGCTCTGTGCGAGTGGGGACGCCGGCATCGCTGAGCACGTTGGCGATCAGCAGGTAGCTCATGGCGATTTCAGAGGGTTGTTCACTCCAACCGTTGAGGTCAGAAACCGGTGGGGTCCAGATGAGGCGTACCGTTTCGCCAACCGGCACACGGTCATGCCGGTCGAAGTAGGCCACGGTGGTGGTGCCCACGGCGGGCAAGAGGTCATGGAGGTGGACCATCGCGGCGCTGTGGTCGACGTCAGGGCCATTGGGCCAGAACGTTGGGAAGTAGGTGTGCACAGTCGAGCGTCCTTCGCAGCATCCGTGAGTGCCCTATCTTCACCCATGTGTCGCGGGGAAGCGAATGGACTGGCGGGGCTAAACTGTCTTGGCTGATGCCAAGAGGCTCGATCCGCAAGACGCTCTTGAATGAGCGGTTACCCAGGCAAGCTCGGCACATTAAGTCCGACTTTCACACGGTCCAGCGCCACTATTGTCTTGAACCAGGTAACGTTGGAATTTTCGGCAAACAGTCGCCGCGCCAAAGCCTGGTACTCCTTCATGCTGGCAACGGTTAACACCAGGACGAAATCCACTTCGCCGGTGACGTAGTAGCACTGCTGAACTTCGGGCACCGCGAAGTGTGCCTTCATCGCCTCCAGCGCCTCGATGCTAGTGCGCTCTGCCATCACTTCCACAATGATCGTGATCGGCCGTCCTACAGCGGTGGGATCGACGATGGCTACGTTGCCCGTGATGACTCCCCCCTCTTCCATCCGCTTGATGCGGCGCTGAACGGCGGCCGTGGAAAGATTGACCTGCTCGGCCATGAGGCGCAGCGGCATCGTGTTGTCGCGCTGGACGAGGTCCAAGATGGCACGGTCGAATTTGTCCAACGATTCAGGTGCAGCGTCGTTTTTTGCCATGGCAAACCCGTGAGAAATTTTCTCGAAAACTATCAGAAAACCGCACCCCTTTATCTAGCCAAGAGAAATATTATCTTGCCAGCAGTCTGCGTACGCAGCCTTAGTCGGGAACACACACAGGATATTATTGGCATGCTCGCACTGTTCCATCTCTCCCCAGTCCTGTTGGTGACAGCCATGCTCGTCGTGCTGCGCCGGCCACCCGTTCACGCCGCCATTGCAGGCACTCTATTAGTGATGGTGCTCTGGCTCGCCGGCGCTGCCGACGCGTGGCGCCCAGGCAGTATGGTGGCCGCCGCTCAAGATACGGCCGTGCTGTTTGCAAGTACGGCTTTCGTGATCGTTCCAGGTCTGGTCTTCGTGATTTTTATCGAGCGCATGGGCGTCAACCTGGCGCTTAGCCAATGGGTGCGGTCACTGGGGCTTGGACGCGGCGATCAAGTCGTGTTTATCGTCCTTGGACTGGCACCGTTGCTCGAAGCGATGACCGGCTTCGGAGTGTCGTTGATTGCGACGGTGCCCCTGCTGCTCAGTCTCTTCGAACGTCGGGTCGCGCTACGAATAGCACTGACTGGCATGGCAATCATGCCTTGGGGAACGCTGGGCTTGGCATCTGTCATTGGTGCTTCGTTGGTTCACCTGGACGCCCCCGCGCTGGCATCGACCTCGGCACTGACCAGCGCCCCGGTTTTTTTGGCCCTCAGTGCAATCGCGCTCTACCTTGCAGGCGTTCGTGACTCGCGGGAATGGAGGGCGTTGGGCGCTTTCTGGCTGCTGTTCGTGGGCCTGCTTTACAGTGCCAGTCGGTGGCTGGGGCCGGAAGTGGCCGGCGTTGCCGCAGGCCTGGTGACGGCAGCAGCGGCACTCTCTGCTGGGCTGTGGCGCCTGCACCGCAACGATAGCGAGCGCGGTGCGGTGCAATGGCCGCGTCAGGCATGGCCGTATCTGGGGCTGATTGTCTGCATTGTCGCGTTGAAGATGGTGTGGACGATCACCTCTTGGCAGGATCACTGGGTTGTACAGGGCGCCCAGGTCATCTGGAAGCCACTCGCCTCACCAGGCCTGGCGCTGGTTCTGGTGCTGATCGGGCTAGGGTTTCACACGCGCAACACACAACGCCAGACAGCACTCGACGTCAACATGCCTGCTGCGCTGGTGGCGCGGGCGAAGCGGCCATTGTTGACCATTTTCTTCTTTCTCGCGATGTCGCAGATGATGGTGAAGGCCGGCTTCCTCGCGGGTCTGATGCAACTGCTGGCGGGCCTGTCGCCCACTGCCGCGACGTCGCTGGTTGCCATGTTTGGCGCACTGTCAGGCTACATGACCGGGTCGAATGTTGGCGGCAATGCGATCTTCATGCCGGCCATCGCGATGTTGCCCGAATCCTCTCGCCTAGTGTTGGCTGCCGTCCAGAACAGCTCGGCAGGGCATGCAGCGCTGGGCTCACTGTCGGTTGTCATGCTGATCCTGGGACTTGCTAAAACGCAGGCCAAGGAGGAAGGCGAACTGGTAAGGTTTGGCTTCATGCTGGTCTGTCTCAATACCGCGTTAGTCGCGTTGGGCGCAGCGTTGCTGAGTGGATGGTTTGGATAGGCTCGCTTTGAACTGAAGGGTGATATCGCACAGGTCCGTTCTGAACTGGCAGGGGTTCACCTCGACCCTCTGGCCTTCAGCAGATTAGACCTTTTCAACAACGGTCCGCTTTCGCCAAATCAGCAATCAGAAAATCCCTGAACGCAGAAACCGCCGCCGGCAAATTGCGCCCGGCCATGCTTTGCAGTTCGATGCGACGTGCCTGCATGCCTTCGTCAAGAATCGGCAAACAGCGCAGCGCCTTGTCCGCCACCTGTTTTTGCAAGGTCATTTCGCTGGCCAGGCTGATAACCCCTTCTTCGCGAACGAAGCTATACAGCGCAGCAACGTAGTTCGTGGTCAGGACCGGGTCGAACATCAACCCCTGTACGCCGCAACAGATGTCGAACAGCTGCCGTATCGTGGTGTCGGTATTGGGTAGCGCGATGGGCCAGGGCTGTAACTCCGCGAGACTGACCGCTTCACGCCCGGCCAGGGGATGGGAATTGGCGACCACGGCAAAAATGGCTCCGCTCAGGACATGTTCGACCTTGATTTCCTTTTGCGGCGTCAGGCTGAAGGTCATCGCCAGATCGGCTTCGCCGGAACGCACCTTCTCGGTCGCTTGCGCAGGCGCACAGACCTCCAGGGTAAAATGAATACCTTGATACTCACGCCTGAACGCGCTGATGCTTCTGGGCATGTATTCCAGTGCAAAACCTTCCGAACATGCAACGTGTACATGCCCGCGCTGCAAGCCATGCAGTTCAGTAATCTCCAGCACGACCTGCTCGGCTTCAAGCTGCGATTTGCGCGCATACGCCGCCAGCCGCAAACCCGCCTCGCTGAGCACCATACCCCGGGCACGACGCTCAAACAGACTGGTACCCAGCGCCAACTCAAGCTTGGAAATTTGTCGGCTCACCGCTGACGCCGCGACATTCAGGCGCTCCGAGGCTTCGCTGATCGATCCGCATCGCGCAACTTCCAGAAAATAACGCAGTGCCGTGGACTGCACACCATACAGCTGCATCGGCGCCCCCAAGGATTGCTTTTTCGGCAACACAAGTATCGAAATATTATTCTTGTGGCATTGATAGCCTTTCCCTACATTCGTGTCCAGACCAAAAAAACATGACCTGAGCTGTTCACCCCTCCTTTCACGCATTTGCGATTCGCTGCCCTTTGATTCAACCACTCTCGCCAACGGAGACGACGGCATGGGCATCAAAGGTTTCGCCTGCAGCATTGCGCTGATGGGCCTCATCAGCAGCTTCCCGGCGCATGCCGGTAAAGCCAACGACACCCTGGTTTACGCTTCCGACAGCGAGCCTGAAAACATCAGCCCCTATCACAACGATTTGCGCGAAGGCGTGATTCTCGGCCGGCTGATCTGGGACAACCTGGTCTACCGCGATCCCAAGAGCGGCGAATACAAACCCATGTTGGCCACCGCCTGGAAGCAGGTCGACGACACCACCCTCGACTTCGAGCTGCGCAAAGGCGTCAAATTCCATAACGGCGACGCCTTCACCGCCGACGATGTGGTGTTCACCCTCAATTACGTGGTGTCGCCCGAAGCGAAAGTCGTCACCGTGCAAAACGTCGACTGGATCAAGAGCGCCGAAAAAACCGGTGACTACAGCGTCCGCCTGCATTTGAAGAAACCTTTCCCTCCGGCACTGGAATACCTGTCCAACGCCGTTCCGATGTTCCCCAAACAGTACTTCGAGAAAGTCGGCCTGGCTGAATTCAGTCGCAAGCCGATAGGTACCGGACCCTATAAAGCGGTGTCGGTGGTGGCGGGCGAAGGTGTGAGCATGGAGATCAACAAGGACTACTTCGCGGACAGCCCACAAGGCAAACCGCATATCAGCCATCTCAAGTTCCGGGTGATTCCGGATGCAGAAACCCGCCTGGCCGAGTTGATGACTGACGGTGTCGACTGGACGTGGCGCGTGACCCCGGATCAGGCCGTCGACCTTAAAGGTATGTCGAACCTGACCGTGACCAGCGGTGAAACCATGCGCATCGGCTTCCTGATCCTGGATGCGCGAGGTACCTCCACTGAAAACTCGCCGATGAAGCAACTCAAGGTGCGTCAGGCCATCAACCATGCGATCAACCGCAATGCGCTGGCTACGCAATTGGTGGGTGGCGAAGCCAAGCCCTTGCAGGTTGCCTGTTATCCGGGCCAGTTCGGCTGCGATCCCACGGCTGCCACGGTTTACGACTATGACCCGGCAAAGGCCAGGGCGCTACTTGCCGAAGCCGGCTACCCGAATGGCTTCGACACAGAAATCTTCGCGTATCGCGACCGTGACTATGTCGAAGCCATCATCGGCAACCTGCGTGCCGTGGGCATCAACGCCAAGCTGCGCTACTTGAAGTATGCCGCCCTGCGCGATCAGCAACGTGGTGGCAAGGTGCCCATGTCGTTTCAGGCGTGGGGCTCGTTCTCGATCCTCGACACCTCGGCGTCGGCCGGTACCTGGTTCAAGGGCAATCCGGACGACAACATCAAAGATCCACAGGTTCAGGGCTGGTTGCAGACGGCTGACAACGCCCTCGACCCGCAGGTGCGCAAGGACAACTACAGAAAGGCGTTGCAGCGTATCAGCGAGCAGGCGTACTGGGCGCCACTGTTCAACTATTCGATGAACTACGCCTACACCTCCGATCTGAATTTCACACCGTACCCGGATGAACTGCCGCGCTTCGTCGAGGCCACCTGGAAGTAATACGCGCCCTGATCGAAAGGTGCCGTGGCGCGTGGAGTCATCCCCGTCGCCCCAAAACGTGTGATCCCCACTGGATATGAGGAAACTCGTCATGTTTGGATTCCTTCTGCGCCGTCTGGGCATCGCTGTTTGCGTTGCCATCACGGTGTCGGTGATCAGCTTTTCTCTTTTGCATCTGTCCGGCGACCTGGCCACGGCCATTGGCGGACCGGAAGCCACCAGCGAACAGATCGAACAGATCCGTGTGCAGTACGGCTTGAACAAACCCCTACCGGCCCAGTACTTCAACTGGTTGGGCGGTTTGTTGCGGCTGGACCTGGGCAACTCGTTCTTCTTTCAGGAATCGGTCTACAACCTGGTCGCCAGCCGCTTGCCGATTACCCTCGGCTTAGGTGCCATGGCGCTGGGCATCGCCTTGCTGGTGGCGATTCCACTCGGTGTGCTGGCTGCGGTCAAGCGCGACACCTGGGTGGACCGGCTGGCCTTGAGCATTGCGGTACTGGGCCAGGCAATGCCAAGTTTCTGGTTTGCGCTGATGCTGATCGTGGTGTTTGCGGTGACGCTCAAGTGGCTGCCGGTGTCCGGGAACTCGACCCTGCTGCACTTCGTCATGCCGGCCATTGCCCTGGGCTACTACGCGACGCCGGCAATCATGCGCCTGACGCGTGCGGGCATGCTGGATGTGCTCAGTTCCGATTACATCCGCACTGCCCGCGCCAAGGGCCTGCGCCCTGCCCGCGTATTGTTCAGGCATGCGCTGCGCAACGCGTTGATTCCGGTGGTCGCACTGGCGGCGGTGGAGTTCGGTTTCATGCTTGGCGGGTCGGTGGTGATCGAAACCGTATTCTCGCTGCAAGGTATCGGGCAACTCGCCTGGGATGCCATCGCCCGTGATGACTTTCCGGTGGTACAGGCCGTGGTCCTGCTCATTGCCGTGATCTACATCATTCTCACCTTGCTGGCCGACGTGCTCAACGCACTGCTCGACCCGCGCATTCGCGTGCTCTAGGAGGCTTACATGAGCACCCCCACTCCCCTCGCGATCAATGACTACCTGCCACCCCCCAGCAGCCTGGGCCGAGTACTCGGCAAGAGCTTTCGTCATCGTGGCTTCGCCATCGGCACAGTGTTGTTGCTACTCATCTTCGCCGGGGCGCTCTTCGCGCCATGGCTGGCACCTTACGACCCTTATGCGCAAGACGTGATGCTGCGCATGAAGCCGCCGGTCTGGATGGCCAACGGCACCTGGGAGTATGTCCTGGGCACCGACAAGCTGGGCCGTGACTACCTGTCACGCCTGCTCTACGGCGCACGTATTTCATTGTTCATCGGCATTGCGGCGGCGCTGATCTCCGGCTTCATCGGCACCGTCATGGGGCTGTTGGCGGGGTACTACGGCGGCAAGGTCGATGCGTTTATCAGCTACCTGATCACCACCCGGCTGGCGATGCCGGTGGTGATGGTCGCGCTGGCCTCGGCCTCACTGATGGGCGGCTCGCTGAAAGTGGTCATCGTATTGCTCGGTTGCCTGCTCTGGGATCGCTTCGCCGTGGTGGTCCGGGCTTCGGTGCAACAGATTCGCGATGCCGAATATGTGGCCTCGGCCCAGGCGCTGGGCTGTTCGACCCTGCGCATTCTGGCCAGTGAAATCCTGCCCAACCTGGTCGGTGCGCTGATCGTCGTCGCGACGCTGGAAATGGCCCACGCGATCCTGCTGGAGTCGGCGCTCTCATTCCTCGGGGTCGGCGTACAACCGCCCACGCCGTCCTGGGGTTTGATGATCGCGGAAGGCAAGCCCTACATGTTCTTTTCCCCATGGGTCATCGCCATTCCCGGCGTCGCCCTGATGATCCTGGTGCTGGGCATCAACCTGGTCGGCGATGGCCTGCGCGATCTGATCCTGCCCGACGGCCGTAACTGATAGAAGGTACAGAACATGGCACTACTCCATGTAGAAAACCTGCGCGTGGATATCCCCATGGGCAACCGCCCAACGCCGGATGATGTGCTGCATGCAGTGCGCGGCCTGACCTTTGCAGTCGAGCGCGGTGAAATGCTGTGCATCGTCGGCGAATCCGGCTGCGGTAAATCCCTGACGTCGCTCGCGCTGATGGACCTGTTGCCACGCAAGGCCAAACGGACGGCATCGCGGCTGACGCTGGACGGTATCGACATGATCGGCCAGAGCGAACGGCATATGTGCGACCTGCGCGGCAACCGCCTGGCAATGATCTTCCAGGAGCCGATGACCTCGCTGAACCCGGCCTACAGCATTGGCGATCAGCTCAGCGAAGTGCTGACCCGGCATCGCAAGGTGTCGCGCAAGGACGCCCTCGCACGCGCCGGGCACATGCTGGAAAAAGTCGGCATCAGCAACGCCGCCGAGCGCTTGCGCCAATATCCGCATCAACTTTCCGGTGGCTTGCGTCAACGAGTGATCATTGCCATGGCCTTGATGTGCGAACCGGACCTGATCATCGCCGATGAACCCACCACGGCGCTGGACGTGACCATTCAAGCGCAGATCCTGCGCTTGATTCGCGACATTCAGAAAGAACTCGGCCTGGCGGTGATCTTCATCACCCACGATCTTGGGCTGGTCGCACGGATCGCCGATCGGGTCGCCGTGATGTATGCCGGGGAAATCGTCGAAACCGCCCCTGCCCAGCAACTGTTCGAGAACCCGCAGCATCCGTATACCCGTGGTCTGCTGGCGAGTATTCCCATCCCTGGCCGGACCCGACCGGGTGAAGCGCTGGGTTCGATTCCGGGCCTGGTGCCAAGCCTGGTCGGCGATCAGCCAGGGTGTGCGTTCCGCAATCGTTGCGGTCAGGCGATGCCGGCCTGCACGCAACACATCCCCGAAATCGAACAGGACGGGCACATGGCGCGCTGCCTGTTCGCCGCCCCGACCCCGATTCGCCTGCAGGAGCGTGCCAAGTCATGAAAAAAGACATCGCGTTGGAGCTGTGCGACATCCGTCGCGAGTTTCGGATCAACCAGGGTTTTTTCAAACCGGCCGCCACCCTGAAAGCCGTGGATGGGGTTTCCCTGCGCCTGATGCGTGGCGAGACCCTCGGTCTGGTGGGTGAGTCCGGTTGCGGGAAAAGTACCCTGGCCAAGCTGCTGCTCGGTCTGTTGCCGCCGACCAGTGGCGATGTGCTGATCAATGGCAAACACCTGGCGGCGGCTGATCGCAAGGCAATGTCCCGGCATATTCAGCCGATTTTCCAGGACCCCTATTCCTCGCTGAATCCACGCAAGACCCTGCGCGAAATCGTGACCCTGCCACTGATCGTGCACGGCATCGGCAGCCCCGCCGAGCGACGCAAGAAGACCGAAGCGATGCTTGATGTGGTCGGCCTGCCCAAGCGGGTGATCGACAGCTACCCGAGCCAGCTGTCGGGCGGACAGCGCCAGCGAGTCGCGATTGCACGCGCGCTGATCATGCGTCCCGATGTATTGATCTGCGACGAGCCCACCTCCGCGCTGGATGTCTCGGTGCAGGCGCAGATCCTCAACCTGTTGCAAGACCTCAAGCGCGAATTCGGCCTGACCTATCTGCTGATCAGTCACAACCTCGCGGTCATCGAGCACCTCGCCGATCGGGTGGCGGTGATGTACCTGGGGCGTATCGTCGAAGAACGGACTCGCCAATCGTTGTTCGCCGAACCCGGCCACCCTTATACCCGCGCCTTGCTGGATTCGGTGCTCACGCCCGATCCGCGCCTGGGCATTCCCGATATCGGCCTGCACGGCACCTTTCCCAATCCGATGTCACCGCCGTCCGGTTGTGCGTTTCACCCGCGCTGCCCGAGCTGCTTCGCACCGTGCAAAACGGCCTATCCGGCCAATGATTCCATTATCGGCGGCAGCGTGCGTTGCCACCTTCACGACAGTCCCGCCCAAACACTGGAGCTTGTCCATTCATGAGTCGTTCATTGGCCATCAGCAACACCACAGCGCAATTTGACAACGGTACCTTTTTCAATCTGCTCGAACGCAGCGTCGCCTTGCACACCGAAAGCCAGGCCCCGGACAGCCAGCCCGAGTTGTATCGCTACCTCAAGGAATTTATCACCCCGCACGTCGAGGCGATGGGCTTCAGCGTCAAGATCTATGACAACCCGGTAGCGGAGCGTGGCCCCTTCATGATCGCCACGCGCATTGAGCATCCGCAATTGCCGACTGTACTCAGCTATGGCCACGGTGATGTGGTGCGCGGCTATGAAGCCCAATGGCGTGAAGGCCTGTCACCCTGGCATGTGACTGCCGAAGGCGATCGCTGGTACGGTCGCGGCACCGCCGATAACAAAGGCCAGCATCTGATCAACCTGACCGCGCTGGAGCAAACGCTCAAGACGCGCGACGGCAAGCTGGGTTTTAACGTCAAGCTGCTGCTGGAAATGGGCGAAGAAGAAGGCTCGCCGGGCTTGAACGCGTTCTGTGCCGCCCACCGCGAAGAGCTTGCGGCGGACATCTTCATAGCCTCGGACGGCCCGCGCCTGGCGGCAGCACGACCGACGATTTTTCTCGGCTCACGCGGGGTGTTCAACTTCGAGCTGGCGGTCAATCTGCGCGAAGGCGCCCATCACTCCGGCAACTGGGGCGGCTTGCTGGCCAACCCTGGCATCATTCTGGCCAACGCCATCGCCAGCATGATCGATGAACAGGGTCGGGTAAAAGTTGCCGCTCTGCAGCCCGAGACACTGCCGGAGCCGGTTCGGCAGGCATTGGCTGATATTGACGTAGGTGGCGGGCCGGGCGATCCGCAAATCGACGTCAACTGGGGTAATCCGCAACTCTCGCTGAGTGAAAAAGTGTTCGGCTGGAACACCCTCGACGTCATCGCCTTCAAGACCGGCAACCCGGATGCCCCCGTGCATGCGATCCCGGGTAAAGCCAATGCGCACTGCCATATCCGTTTCGTGGTGAACAGCGACTACACCACCTTTATCCCGGCGGTGCGTGCCCATCTGGATGCGCATGGTTTCAGCAACGTCGAGGTCAAGCAAAGCCTCATCGAGGTGATGCATGCCACTCGGCTGGATCCGCAAAGCCCGTGGGTGAGTTGGGCACTGCGATCCCTGGCACAGACCACCGGCAAAAAACCTGCGCTGCTGCCCAACCTCGGCGGCTCGTTGCCCAATGACGTGTTCGCGGACGTGCTCGGTCTGCCCACCTTGTGGGTACCACACTCGTACCCGGCCTGCTCGCAACATGCGCCGAACGAGCATTTGCTGGCGCCGGTGGTCAAGGAAAGCCTGCAAATCATGGCCGGTCTGTTCTGGGACCTGGGCGATGACGCGGCACGCCTGACCCAGGAACATCACTTACGGAAGCAGGCACAATGAGCGCCACGCCCCAACAGGCGCTGGACTGGCTGGCCGGCCAGGGCCAGGCCATGGAAGCGCTGCTGCAGCGTATCGTTGACACCGATTCCAACAGCTATGACAAGGCCGGCGTCGACGCTATCGGCGCGCTGCTTGCGGCTGAGCTGGAAGCTGACGGCATCCTGCTCACTTTCATGCCGGTCGATGACTTTGGCGACGTGATACTCGCCGAAGTACCCGGCAAAGCTGCCAAGCCTGTGCTGTTGCTGGGTCATCGCGACACCGTGTTCCCCAAGGGCACCACCAGCACTCGCGGCTACAGCCGCGACGCCCATCGCGCGTATGGCCCCGGCGTCGCCGACATGAAAGGCGGCCTGGTGCTCAATTGCTTCGCGCTCAAGGCCCTCAAGCGCGCCGGTGAATTGCCCTACCCCGTGCAGGTTCTGTACACCGGCGATGAAGAGATCGGTTCCGGTAGCGCCAGGATCCATATCGAAAAAGCCGCCCGTGGCGCACGTGCCGTACTCAATACCGAACCCGGTCGGGCCAGCGGCAACGTGGTCAGCGCACGCAAGGGGGGTGCCACGCTGGTCATCGAAGTCAGCGGCCGTGCGGCGCATGCCGGGGTCAACCATGCCGACGGCGCCAGTGCCATCGAAGCCCTGGCGCGCAAGGTCATCAAGCTGCATGCCTTGACGGATTACACGGCAGGTATCACCACCAATGTCGGCCTGATTTGCGGCGGCACATCCAGCAACACCGTCGCGCCTGGCGCGAGCGCCCGCCTGGACGTGCGCTTCATCGAACTCAAGCACTGGGATCGCCTCTTTGCGCAAATCCAGGCCATCGTCGACGAAGAAGAACTCGTCGGCACCCGCGCCGTCCTCAAGGAGGCGACCACCTTTTTCCCCATGGAAGCACGTCACAGCGAACGGTTGCTGCACCTTTACCAACAAAACGCACGGGCGCTGGGTTTCAGCGTCGAAGGCGAGTTCACCGGAGGTTGTGCCGACTCCGGATTCACCGCCAGCCTGGGCATTCCCACCCTGTGTGGCCTCGGGCCAGTGGGTGGCAAGGTGCATACCGATCATGAATACCTGGAACTGGACACGCTGGTTCCGCGCGCCCTGGCATTGGTAGCGACCATTCTGGGCATCGGTGAAAGCGGCGGCTGAGACTCGACCGCGCGCCTGCAACCCGGCGCTAGGCTTCCCAAGGGGCCACTGCCTCAACATCAATGGCGTAGCGTTCAATGGCCTCGGCACACACACTGGCGTCGAGGCGCCCGCAGTGGACCAGGGAGGTCAGTGCACTCAGGACGATCTGGTGGCGGTCCACTTCGAAAAAACGGCGCAACTGGCTGCGGGTATCACTGCGGCCAAACCCGTCGGTGCCAAGTACGGTGTAACGCGCATCGAGGTAACTGGCGATCAATTGCGGCAAGGCGCGAACGTAGTCGGTGCAGGCAATGATCGGCGCCGAGTCGTTGAGCGACTCCTGGATATGGCTGCGGCGCGAGGGTTGGCCAGGATGCAGTCGATTCCAGCGTTCCACCTCACGCGCATCACGTGCCAACTCGGTGAAGCTGGTCACGCTCCACACCTGGCTGTCGACCCTCCAATCGCTGGCCAGCAACTCGGCAGTGGCAATCACTTCGCGCAGGATCGCGCCGGAACCCAGTAACTGGACACTGCCACGCGCCTCTTCGACTTCATGCCGGGCGAACCGATACATGCCCTTGATAATCGCCTTTTCGACGCCTTCAGGAAGGCTAGGCTGCGGGTAGTTCTCGTTCATCAAGGTGACGTAATAAAATTCGTCCACCTGACGTTCCAGCATCTGACGCATGCCGTGATCCAGAATCACCGCCAACTCGCCAGCAAATGCCGGATCGTAAGCTCGACAATTGGGGACCATCGCTGCCATCAGATGACTGTTGCCGTCCTGGTGTTGCAGACCTTCGCCACCTAATGTCGTGCGGCCTGCGGTAGCCCCGAGCAGAAAACCACGGGCCCGTTGATCCGCCGCCGCCCAGATCAGGTCGCCGATACGCTGGAAGCCGAACATCGAGTAATAGATGTAGAACGGCAGCATCGGCAAGCCATGTACCGAATAGCTGGTCGCCGCCGCAACCCAGGAACTGATCGCCCCGGCCTCGCTGATGCCCTCTTCGAGAATCTGGCCGTCCAGCGCTTCTCGATAGCTCAGGATCGAACCGATGTCTTCCGGCTCATATCGCTGCCCCACGCTGGAGTAGATGCCGATCTGTTTGAACAGGCTCGCCATGCCGAACGTACGCGCCTCATCCGCCACGATCGGCACGATGCGCGGGCCCAGTTGTTTGTCGCGCAGCAAACCACTGAGCATTCGAACGAACGCCATGGTGGTAGACATCTCCTTGCTTTCAGCCCCGGTGGCAAACCCGCCATAGCTGCTGATATCAGGCACCGCCAAGGGTTCGGCTGCCGAAGGACGCGAAGGCATGTACCCACCCAATGCACGGCGACGCTCATGCAGATAGCGCATTTCAACACTGTCTTCATCGGGCTTGAAGAAACTCAACGAGGCGGCCTGTTCATCCGTCAGCGGCAAGTTGAAACGATTGCGGAACGCGATCAGCGCTTCCCGGTCGAGCTTCTTCTGCTGGTGTACGGTCATCTTTCCCTGCCCGGCATCGCCCATGCCGAAGCCCTTCTTGGTCTGCGCCAGAATCACGGTGGGCCTCGTGCCTTCGAGCAACGCGCTCTGGTACGCGGCGAAGATCTTCACCATGTCGTGGCCGCCGCGTTTCAGGCGGTCGATCTGTTCATCCGTCAGGCCGTGTGCCAGATGCGTCAATGCCTCGTTCTGGCCAAAAAAATGTTCACGGTTGAAGCGCCCGTCTTTTGCCGCGAACGTCTGGAGCTGACCATCGACGGTGCTGGATAACGCCTTGACCAGCGCGCCATCTGTATCACGGGCAAACAAACTGTCCCAGTCGGAACCCCAGACCAGTTTGATGACGTTCCAGCCAGCCCCGCCAAACAACGCCTCCAGTTCGTCGATGATTCGCCCATTACCACGAACCGGCCCATCCAGCCGTTGCAGGTTGCAATTAACCACCCAGACCAGATTGTTCAGCCCTTCCCGCGCGGCCACCGTCAGTGCCGACATGCTTTCCGGCTCATCCATTTCCCCGTCGCCAAACACGCCCCAGACAGTTCGCCCCGAGGTGTCTTGCAGGCCACGGTGTTCCAGATAACGCATGAAGCGCGCCTGGTAGATCGAACTGATCGGACCAATGCCCATGGAGCCCGTCGGAAACTGCCAGAAGTCCGGCATCAACCAAGGATGCGGGTAACTCGACAACCCTCGGGCCCCCTTGGCGCGCGCGCCGATCTCTTGCCGATAATGCAGCAGGTCCTTTTCTTCCAGGCGTCCCTCGAGGAACGCCCGGGCATAGACCCCTGGCGCCGAGTGCGGCTGATAGAACACCAGATCGCCAGCGCTCTTTTCGGTCCGCGCGTTGAAAAAATGATTGAAACCCACTTCGAACAAATCCGCTGCGCTGGCATAACTCGCGATGTGCCCGCCCAATTCGCCATAAGCATGGTTGGCCCTGGCAACCATCGCCAACGCATTCCAGCGCATGATCGAGGCCAGCCGTTCTTCGATGGCCAGGTCCCCTGGAAATACCGGCTGGTGCTCTACACCGAGGGTGTTGATGTAGGGCGTGCCATGGCTGGGCCGCCAACCGATGTCCGAGGCGCTTGCCACAGCCACCAGCATGTCGAGGATCTGTTTGGCCTGTGCCGTGCCGCTATGGGCGATAACCGACAGCAAGGCGTCCCGCCATTCAGCCACTTCTTGAGCATCTTCAGAGGTCGGGCTCGGCCATTGGGCATGAATATCGGACAGGTTCATGGGCTTATCCTGCAAATGTCGGGTACCGTTTAAAGGCGCGAATAGCTCAATCGCGCGATTTTTTTGACGTGTTCTACTGCTTCAATGACGGAGCGCTCGGCCCGGCTGTCTTGCCCTATCTGGTAAATACAAGGATTACCGATGGAAAGATTGTTCAACAGAGACGCTTCAAGTTCACCGCAAACCAGGAAACTGTAATCACACCCCGCGACGTGTCCTTCAACGCACCTGTGCGCCCCAATATCCGAAGGCTCAACCTGTACCAGCGCGATATTGTCAAAACAGCTGAACCCATGGTGCATCAGGTCAATATGATCACTGTCCATTGCGGACACTATGACAACGATGCGCGTACAGTTCGAAGGTTCACGCATCCATTTCATGGTTTAGAACGACAGTCGGCAGATCGGCTCATGAGTTTGGCCTTTCTATTTGGAGAATAAGTTCACACGTGAATGGCAATGACTTTTGCTAGCTGAAACAACGTTCTTGCAACACGCTTTTCACCAGCGCCTGCGTCACCGACAAAATCTTTTCCACCTGTTTATCAAGCGCTGCATGGGAGGCTGCATCTCCCAGTCTGAGGACCCGCAATGGGTGACCGCAGACGGATCCCAGCCAGGTGAGACGGGGTATCGGGCTGACTTCGACATCCAGTAAAAAGCAGCCTTTGGGTACACCGCACAGCAGTTGCCGGGCCCGACAGGTGATGGCCGGCGCCGAGTCTATCGGGTTGGAACCAAACTGCAGCCAGTCGAGCATAAACACCCTGGATTGCTGGACTGCCAGATAGGCAACCTGATCCCAGTCGTCGATCGCCATGTGCAGCGTGTCAATCATGTATTTGGGCAAAGCGGCGCTGGTCACGATGACAACCCCGGTATCCGCCAGTGGTTCTTTCACCCAGATTGCAGACTGCGATATTGCATGCATGGTGGTACTCCCGGCATGGTCTGGACGCAAGCGTTTACTGCATGAACCCCTTGTGAACGGGCTTGCCCGTTCCCATGGGAAACTCCAGGCAGCGCTACGCTTAGCCATTACGAAACAGGAAGCTGTAGGCGTTCAGCGCCGGCGCTCCGCCCAAGTGTGCATAAAGCACTTTCGAGCCTTCGGGGAATTCACCGCGACGCACCATTTCAATCATGCCGTGCATCGATTTACCTTCGTACACCGGATCTGTCAGCACCCCTTCAAGGCTGCCGCACAGTCGGATGGCTTCCAATGTGCCTTCGTTGGGCAAGCCATATTCGGGGTAGGCAAAACGCGTATCGAGCACCACATCCTCTTGCGTAATTTCTTGACCCAGCTCCACCAGCTCAGCCGTGTGTCGGGCGATACGCAGGATCTGTGCCTTGGTCTGTTCCGGCTTGGCCGAAGCATCAATACCAATCACGTTCCTGGAACGACCGTCGGCCGCGAAACCGACAACCATGCCCGCCTGTGTACTGCCGGTCACCGAGCAGACCACGATGTAGTCAAACTTGAAGCCCAGTTCTTTTTCCTGCTGCCGCACTTCTTCGGCGAAGCCGACGAAACCGAGGCCGCCGTAGGGGTGCTCGGAACAACCCGCCGGGATCGGAAACGGTTTGCCGCCCTGCTCCACGACATCGCTCATGGCCTTTTCCCAACTTGGCCGAATGCCAATATCGAAACCTGCTGCGTCAAGCCGCACGTCAGCGCCCATGATTCGCGACATCTCGATATTGCCTACCCGGTCATACACCGCGTCGGAATAGTTCACCCAATTTTCCTGCACCAGCACACACTTCATGCCCAGGTGAGCAGCGACTGCAGCGACCTGGCGGGTCTGGTTCGACTGAATGCCACCGATGGAGACCAGCGTATCGCAGCCTTGCTCGATCGCTTCGGGAATGAGGTATTCGAGCTTGCGTGTCTTGTTCCCACCAAAAGCCAGACCACTATTGCAGTCTTCACGTTTGGCATATAGCTCGACCTTGCCCCCCAGATGCTCACTCAGGCGCTTCAAGGGCGTGATGGGAGAAGGACCGAAGGTCAATGGATAACGCTTGAAACGATTCAGGTTCATGACTCTGCTCCTTGATAGTGGATATCCAAGCGCCGGACCGAAAGGAAAAAGGCCACATTCCAGGCTCTTTCAGAAGGGCTTCGATGAATTCAATATTAAGAAGAATACGAAAAATATGTGTTGCAAGTTTTAGCCATATGGAAAAACATAATTTCCATAAACTCACATAAAACATACTTTTGATGTGTTAAAACCGACATGAAAGCAACAAATGTTCGCAACAAGCCGGGCGCTACAACCCCGGAGCCGCAGCCACTGGATCGAACCGACCGCGCGATTCTCAAGGCCCTGCAACGAGATGCCTCCATCTCTAATGTGGCGCTTGCAGAGAAGGTGAAACTGAGTGCCCCGGCCTGCCTGAGGCGTGTCGAACGACTCAAACAGGTCGGCCTGATCAAAGGCATCGTCGCACTGCTGGACAATGAAGCGCTGGATGCAGGGATGGTGGTCTTGATCGGCGTAGTGCTGGACCGCTCCACGCCGGAATCCTTCGCCGCATTCGAGGCGGCCGCACAAAAAGTGTCCGGCTGCATGGAATGCCATGTGGTGACGGGAGAGTTCGACTACTTCATGTTGCTGCGGACCAAGGACAGCAACAGTTTCAACCGGCTCCACGCGGAGCAATTGCTTTACCTGCCCGGCGTTCGCCAGATTCGGTCATTCATGGGGCTGCGCCAGGTCTTATCGACAACCCAGATCCCGTTTTGAGGCTCGACTCTGACGCCTTCAGCCAGCATCGCCGCTGGGGCGCTCGCCGGTAGGCTCATTCCAGACAATAGCGCCGGGCCACTGAGAACAGTAGAGGTCTACTCCCCCGGACACCTCTATAAGACGAACATTCTCGCCTAAAAAGGTGTCCGGGATTGGTAGACCACTACAAACGTTAAACGACCAGCAACTCCGGTGACACAACATCCCGTTGTCCCAGAGGTTGCTCAATCAAGCCCCGGAATCAACATTACCTTGCAGCAGTCTTCCTGACATTTGTCGAACACTTCATATCCCTGCGCTACCTGCTCCAGAGACAGTCGGTGAGTGATGATGGCTTCGGGGCGCAGGCGCCCCCGCTCGATGTGCTCAAGCAGTTCGGGCAAGTAACGCTGAACATGCGTCTGGCCCATCTTGAAGGTCAGTCCCTTGTCGAAAGCATCACCAAACAGGAAACCATGGATGAATCCTGAATAGACCCCAGCGACACTCACGACCCCACCACGACGTACCGCCGCAATGCATTGGCGTAGCGCCTTGCCGCTGCTGCTTTCAACCTTGAGCGTCGACAGTATGGTTTCGGTAGTACTCCCCTTGGCCTCGAAGCCTACCGCATCGATGACCCCATCAACGCCTCGCATACCCGCCGTCTGCCGAATGATGCTGTCAGCGGGGTCATCATCCTGATCAAAATTGATGGCAATGACCCCATAGGTACTTTGAGCGTAAGCCAGACGATAGGCATGCTGGTCAACCATGAATATTTGCTCGGCCCCCAGCATTCTTGCGCAAGCAGCGCACAAAAGCCCTACCGGTCCGGCACCATAGATGGCCACGCTTGAGCCTTGAGCCACCTGCGCATTGAGGACCGCCTGCCACGCGGTAGGCAGGATATCCGATAGGAAGAGGACCTTCTCATCTGCCAAGGTGCCCGGCACCTTGAAGGGTCCGATATTCGCCTTGGGGACCCGCACCAACTCCGCCTGACCGCCCGGTACGCCACCGTACAAACGGCTATAGCCGAACAACGCGGCACCTGACGCAATAGATTTCTTGTTGAGGATTGCGCCTCGTCCGTCATTGGTCGTCTCGCAGGCCGCATACAGTTCCTGCTGGCAGAAAAAACAGTCACCACAAGCAATCACGAAAGGAATAACCACTCGATCACCGCGTTGAAGCCGGGTCACCTGCGGGCCTGTTTCCTCAACGATGCCCATGAATTCGTGGCCGAAAATATCGCCCGGCTCAACGGTCGGAATCTTGCCTCGATACAAGTGCAGGTCCGAACCACAGATAGCCGTGGCAGTGACGCGCAGAATGATGTCGTCGGGTTGTTCAATGATCGGGTCCGGCACGCTTTGCACCGAGACCTTGTGAGCGCCTTGAAAGGTCATTGCACGCATGGTGTCTCCTCATACCCAGGCATGGATGAGTGGACAAACTCCTGGGCCTATGGAGATAAGGTCCGACGTTCCCTTATCGGGTTCAGTTGCGTCTGCGCTGATGCAGATGGACGGTCAAATGGGGGACCCGGTGAACTTCAAGACCTTATCTGCTCAGCCCTTGCTGTGTTCGGGGGAAGTAGGTCCCTTGGTCACACCACGTGGACCGATTACTCCCCAGAGCACCAAGCCGACCAGGGGCAGCAGAAAAATCACCGCCGTCCACAAGGCTTTGCGGCCTGAGGGTTTATCACTTCTGCAGACGCTATTGATGGCCCACAGATCCAGTAACAAGAGAATGACCAGAGCGCCGATCCAAAGGTAGTAGGTTTGCATGATGGTTCTCCTGATGTGTAGAGATTTGGGTCAAACGCCCGCCTGGCAGTTCAATCAATCTCCCCTGCATCCGGACAGGCGTAACGCCACGTTTTGGGAGTGTGTTACTGCTTGGCTGGAGCTGGGCGCAGGAAAAAGAAGTAAGTATTTCAGCGCTCGCTGTGGTCGATTCGATGTTGCCCCAATGGCAGCACATGCTGGGCAAGCCCCCTTCCACGAATCGATTGCTGACGAGGAAATCATGGTTTATCTGGACATGCTGCAATGGCCAGCCATGTTGGTCACGGTACTGGCGGCCTGGCTGATTGGCTCACTTGACCCCAAGCGCAGAATGATCGGTTTCGTCTGCTTTACCCTCAGTAATGGGCTGTGGGCGATCTGGGGATGGCATGCCCATGCCTATGCGTTGATCGTCTTGCAGTTCTGTCTGTGCTGCATGAACCTACGAGGGTTCGGAAAGAACGCCAAGGATCGTAAGACCGCATCGTCAAAGCCAGAAAGGTAGTTTGCGCTAAATGGGTCCAGAGAAGACACCTGACGTGCCGCAGGCCAAGTCTCCGCGTCCAGGCAGGATACGCAAGACGCGCTCATCGATCCTGTGGGATGAATGATATTTTTCCGTTTCGCTCGAGGATGGCGAACTTTATCTGCTCTACCGTTTCGATGCCCTGATTTGAGCGTGCCGCTTCCATAAGATCCGCTTCAACCAAACGCGCATGACGCAAGCGATGATGCAAAATCTTCCCATGCTCAATGAGAATAGTGGGCTCGCCGTCGATTAGCCTGGAGACGGTCGAAAACCGTCTTTTCAAAAGCGACAATCCCACGTCCACAGCAATCAGCGTGACGATGACCACTAGAGCGTTGGTCAACGAGAAATCGTCGCCAAGCAGGGCCTGCTGAGTGGCCTCTCCAATGATCATGAGCAGCACCAAATCGAAGGTGGTCAGCTCCGCCAGGGAGCGTCTACCGGCAATTTTGAACAGGATCATTAACGCCACGTACATCGCGGCAGCTCGTAATACGGAGTCCATAACGCACCTACGGTAGAATGTATTGTGTCAGCTCAACTGGGGTAGAACCGGGTATGGATACGCGGCTGCTGTAACCTCCCAAACCATCCCCTCTCAGCATCAGATAAAGCGTGGCCTTTCCTTGAACATCGGTTTGCAGCCAATACCTGACACCCTGACCAGAGCTGACAGCCTTAATCGGATGGGGTTGTAGGGTTTCAATGCTGAATCCCTCGAAAAGGTCACCGGAAAGCTCCAGCTCGACTTGCGAATTTGCCCGGCCACTGTTGACGGCTATTTTCATCGGGTTCGTCGAGCCGCTTCGGTGAAAAATCTCGTAGCGCAGCATCACCCTACCGTCACGGCTGTGAACCTCCCTGGCGCTGAGCGGCCCGCGAGAAAAAGCCCCTGACAGGGCCATTAGCACTACAGCGACCAACCCGTACCATCCCCACCGTTCAAATCGCCAGACTTTAAACTGATACGCCATATCCTCGCGCACGGGGTAATCGCGACTTTGCTCATCCGCAGATCGAGACTTGTTCACGCTTGTCATCCTAAGAACGCTCCCCCACCAGTGCCCGATGGTGAAAATCAGCTAATGACCTCAATGCATGCTCGGCGGCCATCCGTTGCACTTCACAACGAGAGCCGATAAAGCGGAGCCGTCGTGTGAAGACGCTCTGTCCCTGCGCGGTTTGGAACGCCCAGGCGAAACAGATAGTGCCTGCGGGAATTCCATCGACATCATCCGGCCCGAGAAGTCCGGTCGTGGCCAACGCAACATTGGCGGTGCTGTCGTGCAAGGCGCCAAGCGCCATGTCGCGCGCAACCTCACAACTCGTCAGGCCAAATGCCTTAATAATTCGAGGACTGACTCTCAATAAACGCTGTTTTGCCTCTGGCGAGTACACCACATACCCGCTTTCAATCAGTGCTCCGCTACCTTCGATTTCAGATAGCAGCGTCACGATCATTCCTGCTGTACACGACTCCGCAGTCGTCAACCGCAAGGCGTGTTCACGCAGATAAGCAATGGTGGTTCCTGCGGTGGACATATCCATTTCCCCGAAGGTGTTTTTACAATGAACGTCAAGGCCGTGACTGCTTCCCCCACCCGTTGGGGTGGTCAAGGCCGGCGATTGGCCCACAGACAGGTCTTACGGGTCGTCAGGTACCACTCATGCTCCATCACGACGCGTTGCCTATCTATGCGGTGGAGTCTGCAAATGAGGAAATTGTTCAGAAAAGCTGATCGGTGCAAGGATCTGTTGCGGTGGTCGAGGGCGTTACGTCGCCAGAAATGAAGTGGAGTTGAATGCTCCCTAAACAGCTGGCATACGCCGATCGTGTACATATTTCAGGGCGCTGTATAATTTTTCCCACCCAACGGCGCAGGGATTCGCGCATTGTCGCCGATCGATACAGGGCAAGGTCCCACAGGTGGACGATGAGTGGACCTCGACGGTTCCAGCCCTCTCGATGCATTGAGCTTCGCGCTGTGCTTGAATCCGCCAGCTTAGCGCCTCAGGCGTTTCCGGGGCTGGTCTATCCCTGCAGCATTCAGTCTCAGCTCTTCCTTGATCTCGGCTACCAAAAGAGCAATGGCCCGAATCGATCTCAACCCTTGAGGGTCAATGCCTGTGACCGTTAGCTGCTCTTGCTGGGTTTCTGCGTCAATCAGCTGAATTATAAGAGTTTTCCCCTGATCGACTGTGCAGAGACACTTTGTAGGCAAAAAGGCTACTTCAATGATACGGCGTAGTTCACGAATGGAAGACATCGCTAGGGCGCCCCACTGGAGGTTTCAGATGATTCATGTAGAAAGTAAAAATTAACCTTGGTTAATTTAGTGCGCTCTAGCACTGAAGGTAAGTCAGTGAAACCTCGATCGCACAAGCGAGCTATACCCCACGAAAAGACACTTGAGTCAATTCAGACAGACTTCTGAAGATAGCATCTTTTCCTGATCCTCTATCTTATAACGAGCATAAAACGAAGCGGTCAATGCTGTTATTTTGACATCAATCTCAATCCTCCCAAATACTTATACGAAGCGGCACCAGACTTGTACAAGTTCCCACCCAGAACCGTTCGTCGCCCTTTTCGAAAAAAAAGAAAACACCCAAAGCACTGCGATCTCTGAATAGTTATCCGCAGCATGAATCGGATCGTTAGTAAAAATACGATTACCTGGGAGTATTGTTATGACCCTGAAAAACAAAAACCCTGGAAACTTCGCCAACAACCCTCAAAGGGCTTCGGAGGCCGGAAGGAAAGGCGGTGAAGTTTCAGGCGGAAATTTTGCCAATGATCGTGAGAAAGCATCAGAAGCTGGCCGCAAGGGAGGAAAAAACAGCAAAAGTGGTGGGCGTAAATCTTAACCACTACTCGCACTGCGGTTCCGTTTTACTTGTTTTACTTTAAGAAGGATATCGACCATGCGAACGTCCATTGATAAACAGCACGATAGGTTCTATCGCCAGCGAGGAGTGGAAACACGCCAGGAAGCAAAGACTGGCCCAGGCGCCCACTCGCCGCCTTGTTACGAATATCAGCGAATGACTAGACAGTCCGAAGCAATCGTCGGCGCCTCTCAGACGCCACCCGTTTGCGAAAGAAACTTATTACAACACCCATAAATCTGCGTCAGTTAACACAACATATTGGAAATCAGCACCAACGTTAATACTCAATCAAACAGTGAGGTACCCGAGCATGAGCACTCAAGACAAGCAAGGCTCTATGAGCGTGAACGAAGCCGGTAAAAAAGGTGGCGAAGCGACTTCGGCTTCGCACGATAAGGAGTTTTACCAAGAGATTGGTAGCAAGGGCGGCCAAAACAGTGGTGGCAACTTCAAGAATGACCCTGAACGTGCGGCTGAAGCGGGTAGCAAAGGGGGTCAGAACAGCGGAGGGAATTTCAAAAACGACCCTGATCGCGCCGCCGAAGCAGGCAGTAAAGGCGGTCAGAACAGCGGTGGTAACTTCGCCAACGATCGCGAACGCGCTTCAGAAGCCGGGCGCAAAGGTGGCGAAAATAGCCATGGTGGCGGGCGTAATAGTTGACGGCCTTGGTACAGGGGAGCTCTGCTCCCCTGTTTCATTGAAGAGGAACACCATGCCTTTACACGTCATTAACTTCACCGGACCGATCACCGCTTCAACCTGCAGCCAACTGATCGAAAAAGCCTCGGTGGCCGTACAGCAAGACGCATCAGAACTGATGCTCAATATTGCCACCTTGGGTGGTGAATGTAGCTATGGGTTTACGATATACAACTTTCTGTTGTCCCTTCCGATTCCGGTGCACACCCACAATTTGGGCACAGTCGAGTCTATGGGTAACATCATCTTCCTGGCCGGTGAGCACCGGACCGCCTGCAGACACAGCAAGTTCCTATTTCACCCCTTTCATTGGCATGTTCAAGGTGCCGTAGACCATTCACGCATGTCCGAATATGCGATGAGCCTCGATTATGATCTGCAACTCTATGTACGTATCGTCGCCGAGCGCACCTACGACGCTGTCGAAAAGCTAGAAACCGAAAAATACTTGATTGCTGCACCGAGAATTATTGATCCCCAACAAGCCGTCTCCACCGGTCTAATCCAGGCGATCGACTTGCCCATAATCAGGTCGGACTCGGTCAGTAGCTTCATTTATTCCTAATGATCTTATTTATAACAGGAGAATTACAATGGACGAAGAAACAATTCGGCTCATGGCCTATCGCATATGGGAACAACAAGGCAAGCCTGATGGTCAGGCCTTTGTACACTGGTTACAAGCCAGGGATGAGTTAGGAGCAACTAAAACTGACGACTTGTCGGGCTTGATAGAGAGTGATGCCACGGTACCGAAACCGGAAAGATCAAAACGCAGGGCGCCCTCTTCGCCCACAGCGCAGAAAAACCGTAGCAAAAAGACCACTACCTGAGCCATCAGCACTCCTGTCTTGCCCGTACTCAGTACGGGCTTTTTCAGGGTGAGCTGCATGACTGACAAGTATGTTCAGCCTGGCCCAGGTTATTGGGCCCCCAGCCATACCGCTCGAGCAAAAGTGTCTTCAGTGCTGTTCCCACGTGGGGGTATTTTTCATGATTGGACCTCCTCCCTGTAGTCACTGAGGCCGGCACTCATGCATGAAAACCTCCACTTGTAGTGGTCAACTAATCCCGGACACCTCGATAGGTAATTTCAGCACCATCGCCCGCTCGTAAGCAGTCGGTGGTAAATATCCCAGTTTCGAGTGCAGCCGTTCGTTGTTGTAAAAACCAACGATGT